>Ga0307376_10004739_pt1 | contig 12388 bp, 30 predicted proteins | sample TR2MG_FD_202536 | JGI IMG/M metagenome (GOLD analysis project Ga0307376, IMG submission 202536) | Soil microbial communities from Risofladan, Vaasa, Finland - TR-2 | ecosystem: Environmental > Terrestrial > Soil > Coastal area > Acid sulfate soil | place: Finland: Risofladan, Vaasa | collected... | reverse complement strand
TGTGTTGTATATTGATGTGTTGATATAACAATCCTACAATTTGGAAATGCGGTTTTCAATATATAAATATGATTTTTCCATTCATCTGGCGTAATCAATGGTGGTGCATAACGAAATACATTTGTGGGTTTCTCACTAAAAAACATTTCACCCATTAACTTATCAACTTCTCGTGCCTTGTTCAGTGGCCAAAATTCATCTCCCATTGCCCAACCACGAATTTTGTCTGATGGTACTTGATATTGTTTATATTCAGGATATTTCTTAAAAAACAATTTATTAGCATATTCGGGAAAATTGCGTAGTATGCCATCTATATCGTGATGAATCATTACAATTCTATTTGTAATTATTTTTCTATTTTCCATAATCCCCCATTTATTAAATGATATGTTTTATACATATCAAATAATTTTTCTAACTGTTTCTTATCTATTTCTTTATCTTGATGTACCTTTTCTATTGTCGCCAATATCATTTTCGCCCGTTTTGATCGTGTTTCGTTTTCGTTTTTTTCTTCTGGGTTGTATCCAAACGTCTTAAATGTTTTAACCAAATAACATTTCAACAATGAGTTGAGTTTTATCAATGTTGATTCTTTCATATTTTCAGGTATTATCATAATAATCCCTTTTTAAGCATTGCTTCATCAACAAACTGTTTCGCTTCAACTAATGACATTATTTCGCCTTTCTGCCCAAGTAAGTTTTCTCTTGCATACTTTATCGCTGGAATTTTACCTTCATTTTTGACTATATCTATTACTTTCCATTCCATCACATCCTTGAATGGAACTTTTTCTCCATTATGTTCGTCTTTGTATTTCTTTACCATTTGATTCTTTCGCCAAAGAATGTTCATTCGATCTAATGTTTCTTTCTTAGCTTCACCGGAACGCTCAATCTTTGTGATTGTATCAGCAACTTCAATCCAATCTTCGTGAAAAAGATTGTCAGTGTCGCCTTGATGCACTTCTTCTAACAACTTTGTCAATGTATTTAGTTTGTCTAAAACAACTTGTTTTTTGTCAACTGACATTAGTAATCCTTTTCTTTATACCTACGGTCTAAAAATCTAAGTAATGTTGGATTGTCAATTTCACAATGGTTAATGTATTGTTCTTGTAGTTCTAAAACCATTTTTCTCGCACCACCAAGATCATTATTTATTATACGATACCAAATACGTCTGAGTTCCAACTTTAATATATTACTGTTACTATTTTTCATCCAAGTAACTAAATCCCTTCCAAAACTATGTGTGTCGCCTCTATCAAGTGCTTCAAGATAATGTTCAAATATAACTGCGGCCGGTTTACGGTGTTTCCCTACATTTAGCATAAATCCCCCTGTTCATTTTGTTTAAATCTTTCTTCCATAAATGTTTTCATTCTATTATTTCTGATTTCTTCTACATCTATTTCATTTACAACTTTTATTATCGCTATTATAGTAATACGAAAAGGTCGGCGTATTGACCATTTGGTTTCTACACCGACCAGATTATATTCTCCCTTTTTCAAAACTTTTATGATGTTACGATAATTGAAAATCGTAGCATCAAAAGTAATTTCAAAAGTATAATCTTTTTGTACTATATTAGGCATTCTTTTTTCTCAACCATCCTTCATAGATTTTAAATTCAGTAGGACTATCAATAACGATTTCGCCATTCGCGATTTTGGCAAGTTGACCAGCATACCGCATCATTTTCTTTTTTAAGTGGACAAACTGCCCTTCAGTTACGAAACCAACCTTCAAGAAAAACTTGGCGACTGAAGTCATAAACTCACCATCAAAACCACTAAAACCAACACCATTATTATATTTGGTGTATTCGGCGTTTTGTTCGTCACTCGTTTGAAGTTCATAAATCCGAATCAAACCTTTAATAACTGCTACATCATTAGTTTGTAACAGATTCTTGATTTCGTCTTTTGACCATTTCTTTGTTGATGTTGACATTTTTTATCCTTTTAGTTTGGTTTCACTCTCAATCACAATACAAATATACGCCAAAACAGAATAAAAGTCAACTGTTTTCTGAAATATTTTTACTTTTTAATTATTGTTTATCAAATCAAACAACTCAATCCAAGCTCCACCATCAGTCCAATATGAAAAACATTCTATATCATCTTCACCGAGTGACATTGCGATATAGACATCATCATTTCCAAAACAATGAATCTTTCCATCTATACAACATTCATCTGGTTCAATGTCATAATTCCAAGCGGTAATATTACCATATGATAATCTTGTAAAAAATTCTGATCTGGTCATTTTGATTGTTTTAACATCATCCATTTAAAACTCCTTTATTTTCATAATATTCTTGTCGCCGTTTATCCCTTATCGGATTACGCCACAATTCGTCAGGTCGTTTGTCCTCTCTCAAAAATTTCCAAATATCCCACCATTCCGTTTCGGCATCAAATCCTGCTTTATCATCTAAGTAAACATCAAAATATGGTTTCTTATCATAACATCCAACATCTCCTTCACCAATTTCTGGATTGTCATTGATATAATCAAACTCAACACCAAGTTTTTCTAATTGTATAGTGTAGTATAATATTTGATATTCATTTGAACTAGTGTACAAAATCATTCTGATATCGGAGCGATTCGTCAATAAACTTAACGATTCTAAAGCAAAAGGATATAAGTCAAGTTTTAATTTATCGTGATGCGGGCGACTGATAACGCCATGCATATCTACAAGAAAATAACTTTCATACCATTTATTTCTCATTTGTTTTTCATATTGTCGTTGTATAACATTTATGATGGCAGCCATTAATTAATCGTCTCCGAAGTGATTAAATAAACACCTTCTTGCATTTCTACCAACGCGGCCTCAGCTCCACCAAGACCACGAACGGCATCAACCACAACATAAGTGTCAAATCCCAACCCAACCGCATCAAGCGCAGTAAACTTCACGCAATAATCTGTCGCCAGACCAACAATATAAACTTCACTAATCTCGTTATCATCCAAAAGTTCGCACAAATCCGTTTCAAATAGTTGACCATTATCAAAGAAACCACTATACGAATCAACTTCAGGATTTGTTCCTTTTAAAACGTATTCATTAATAAACTTGATGAATAAATCTTTGTGCAATTCCGATCCTTTAGTTTCAGCAACACAATGATCAGGCCACAATATTTGGTCAACTCCACCTAACTTAACAACTTCAAAAACATTCTTACCCTCGTGATTTGAAGCAAATGATTTGTGTTCCTTTGGATGCCAGTCTTTTGTGGCGACAATCAAATCCCAATCCTTTTCTTTCAAAAGTTTGTTTACAACCGGTATAATTTCATTGGCATTCGGAACTTCTAATGAACCGCCTTTCATAAAATCATTTTGTATGTCTACTAAAATAAGCGCTCTATTCAATTTATTTTCTCCTATAACTTGGTGGATATTCTGTTTTATGTTTATTATCTTTTATCATCTTTTTAACTTTTTCAACTTTGTCGGCATGTAAAATATCGATGTCAGGATATTCTTCACCGGTTTCAAGATAATACAAAATCTTATCTAACACTTCATAACTCATTCCAATTTCGTCTTCATCAGTTTGCCCTTCCCACAGAGCAGCAGTCGGCGTTCTTTCAACTAATTCAATAGGTATTCCAAAACATTTTGCCATTTCTTTGACTTCCCATTTGTAATATTCTGCTATTGGAAGAACATCAACTCCACCATCGCCATATTTTGTGAAATATCCAATCATATCTTCACTTTTATTTCCAGTTCCAGCGACTAACATATTTCGTTTTCCGGCAACGGCATATAAAGCAGTCATTCTTAATCTGGCTTTAATGTTTGCTTTTTCTAATTTTCCCAAATCCAATTTAGAAATTTTAATCATTGTATCATATGTGGGTTTTAAATCAACATAAATTGTTTTAATACCAAGATGTAAGGCAACTTTAAAAGCATCAATTTCGTCAGCAACCGGCGAATGAATAGGCATAATAACACCTATAACATTTGGAGCTCCAACAGCATTAACCGCAAGTCTAGCGACTAAAGTAGAATCTATACCACCGCTCAATCCTACAACATAACCGACAGAACCCGCATTTTTAGCATAGTCTCGCAACCAATGTGTTATTCCAATACTTTCTTTATTTCTATTAAAATTTTTCATTTATACTCCTATTCAATATATGATAAATCAACTACTTCATCAAGTTTATCTTTAAATTTTTCATAAAAAGTTTTTTCCAATAAAGTAGTTCCTTCATAACGCCAATCTCGAAAATTATTAAGATTTTCCGATAATTTCTCTCTACTAAACAATAAACCACAACTATATTTATAAGTGGGTCTATATATATATACTTTTACAAAATCATTTTTTCTCATTTTTATACTCCTAAAATCTGTTTTGCTAATTCAAGTGTTTTTTTGTCGCCAGTGTGTTTCCCCTCAGCATCACTCAACTTAATTGTGTGAATCCAACCCTTACCATACGGCTTCGCGGCGACCATCTTAATAACCATATTTAAAGGTGTAATACCAGGTATATCATTTGTAAGATTTGTTCCTATACCATAAGACAATTTTATACGCCCTTGAAACCGTAAATGGATTTTTTTAACTTCATCAAAATCCAAACCATCTGAAAAAACAATAGTTTTATCCTGCGGAGAAATACCAAGTTTTTCATAATGTGCTATCGCTCGTTCTCCAAATTCTATTGGATCACCCGAATCATGTCTAACACCATCAAATAACTTAGTATACATTGTATCAAACGATTCAAAAAAGTTCTTTGTAGTGAATGTGTCGGTCAAGGCAATACCCAACTGCCCATTATACACATCAACCCAACGACCAAGAGCAACCGAGTTTGCTTGATGAAAACCATACTTCGCAGCATGAAACATAAACCATTCGTGTGCTTGAGTTCCAATAGGCATAAGATCATATATGTTGGCAAAATGAACATTACTTGTTCCAACAAAAAATGTCCAATCCTTGAATAGTTTTACTAATCTATCTTGACTCTCATATGAATGTCGCCGTCTTGTTCCAAAATCGGCAACCTTGACACCAAGATCGTCAAACTTAAGCGCTTTTACTTCGGTGATATGATCTACAACATCCCAATCAATATTATCAATGTCTTTACCAGTATGTTTGAAATAAAGTTCTGACATCAATGCCATAATAGGAACTTCCCAGAGGATTGTTCTGTACCAATAACCTTCAATGTCAATAGACAACTTTCCATCGTCCCACCAAATCTTTACTTCATCAGAATTATATCTATATCCCTTGAGAAAATCAATATAAACAGGATCAAAGAAATACAACTTTTCTCGTAAAAAGTTTTCTTCGTCTCCAGTAAGAGATAATTGTTCCATATCGTGAAGTGTGTCAGCCAAATCTTCGGCAACTTCTTGTGGAATATAAGTATTCCCACGATTGATAAACTGATACTTTACTTCGGCACGCGGATATAACTTCGTTACTGCTTGTTGCATTGAAAATTTATAAAGATCGCTGTCTAATATAGAATGTATCATAACCTTTTTCCTTATGCGATATTTTTCATTGTTTGTGAATACTCTCGTGTAATAATCGTGTCAATCAAATCACTTCCACGATAACGATTTTGACGATGTGTTTCAACTACATGATGTGAACCGTCAACTTCCCACGCACCGTTCATTAATATTTGATTAACGCGTTTTGTAAGTTCTTCCGCAGAACTCGCCGTAACTACTTTGTAAATCATATCATTTCCTTTTTAAAAAATCAATAAACCTTTATCATCCCATTGTAACTTTTCTTTTTTCAGATAACCGATATTACGAAATATCAGAATGAAAATCAACTGTTTTTTCAGATATTTCCGGATCACCAAACATTTTTTCCAACGCCTCTTCAATTAGTTTTTCGCCTCTCCTTTGATGCATTGCTTGTGGTGACGTATCATCCTTATATGGAATATAACTTTTTTTGCGACCAACTCGATTCAAATCTTCATCTAATGTATAAACAACGAAAGAGTGTTTTTCATTGTTTGCTCGTTCAATGAATAAAAAGTATTCTTCTAACTCTTTTCTTGTTTCTTCGTATTGAAATACAACAACATCATCATCCCGTAAAATTTCAAATAAAGGCATTATAGTCTCCTATTTTTCATATAATTTGTGTTCTTTTATATAATCATAAACTTTTTTAGGCAAATACCTACCAGATATTTTGTTTCTACTTTTAAGCCAATTACGAATCATTGTAGATGATAGGTTGTTACGTCTATAATCAAATATATGAATCTTGTTTATATTCCTTGATAAAATTGGATTATCACTAATAATTTTTGTTAAATCGTCACTTCCCCGACGATAAACCGCAAGACTTGATAACTCAAAGATTCTTCCCGGTTTTCTCCACGAATGAAACGCTTTTAGATTGTCACTACCCATAACATAAAACAACTCGCTATTATTGAACATATTATTATATCGTTTTAATACTTCATAAGGACACATTTTTTCGGGTGAAAGAGCTTCAACAGCACCCACACTAAAAACACAACCATCAATAGGAACACTATCATCAAAAATAAGTTGAATCATATTGATTCGATGTTCAACTTCAACCAAACCATTTTTCTCATAAACATTATTTATCGGCTCAAACATAACCCAATCTAACTTTAAATATTTCGCCATATCTTCGGCGACCTGAATGTGAGCCATCGTTATTGGATTAAACGATCCACCAAAAATTCCAACTCTACCGTTCAGTTTCATTTTCATTCGGTAACTCCACGACGAATAATGTCGCAACGAAAATTATCGCAATTATGTATTTCATTTGCTTTCCAATGCTTATTGATCGGTTGAATCGTGTTGCCCAAGATAACCTTTAATCTCATTTTCAAGTTTCTCGATATATTCTTCCGGTTGTTTGCTTTTTTTATTCGCATTGGTGAAATCCGCCATAGATGCTTTTAACTGCTCTGCTAATTTTGTGTTTATCTCTTCGAGGGAGTCCACAATAGAGACCCCTTCAATAATTATGACAAGTGCTCGCTTTTTCGCCTCTTCCAGTTGTTTGATGCGCTCTTGTAATTCTTCAATCCATACATCCTTTGTATCTAATCGTGTCTCATCATCAGGAATATATTCTATACTCATTTCTCCTCCAATGATTCTTTGTATTTGTCAATTATATTAAATGCCTTCTCCGGTGGCTGTTTCCCAATTCTATATCCAATTAATAATTGATCTTTTGCCCATAGAACATCTTCCAGTTGTTTGACTTTATCAAGCCACTGTTCTTCTGACTTCACCCAATCGTTTATTGCATTAACATATTTTTCATTCTCCTCTTCCAGTTGTTTGATATAATCACCCACCTCCATCAAAAAATCTACCCGCAAACCATTTCTTTCACGCTCTGGGATTTGACTTACTACATGAATTGCATTTTTAAATTTTTGTAATAAATTACTCATTTCTCCTCCAATGCTTTTAAATGTATTCTCATTGCACTGTTAAACAGTCGTATAATTGGGCAACCCACATTAAATTTGTATCCATTATGTTTCTCCTCTTTATATATTAAACGAACTGAACTTCAAAAAGTTCATTCATATATAAATATCAAAAAGGCTCGCCATCCACTTCTGTGATTTGAGTATTGATGCCCAATTCTTCAAACTTGAGTTTTATTTTTTCTGCTTCTTCTTGACTTCCCTCAAAAACAGGATAACTACCATTCATGTGAGCAATAGTTGTTGCGGCAATAGCATCTTCCCAGTCAAGTTTTACCACTTCCATTATCGCATTTTCCACATCTAAATGATGGTTGAAAGTATCATTCAGCAGATGTAACGTTACGTTTTTCATCAATCTTTCCTTTTATTTCTTCTTTTATTATATCCATTATTCGCCGAATGGCGACATTAATAATACGACCCTTTGCCATTTTCGAATGACCATCCATTACATCCTGTATAATCATCATGACTTCTCGTATTTTTATTTCTAATTCTTTAGACATTGTTTGCCAAAACATCAAAAATTAGTGGCTCCCAACCTTTAGATTTACGAAGATTATTAAAATTTTCAACATACGCCCGTGCTTCATCAATCGTCATTGGTAAAAGTCTTTGTTTCAATCCGTTTTTATCATCCAAATTTCGACGTTCAGCAAACACAAGTGATTCCTTTGTAATCAAAGAATCTTCACGATTCTCTTTTAAATAAGTTCCGTCTGGTCTACATACAATCATATCATAATCAGGATTAATAACCCTGACTCGAAACTCAAAATGACCCCTAATATCCATTTTATTCCACTTCATAAAAATCTCCTTATATAATTCTTGTTGGTTTCTTTATTGTACTAATGTCTGGTAATATAAACTCATTGACATATTGAACAGTTTCGTCCGACATATAAAAATTAAAATCATCTTCATCAATATACTTAAAGTTCACCAAACCATCTTTCTGACTAATCGTAACCTCAAATTTAGTAATGTCAAACCTTTCTTCCTTTTCAATCATTATTGTTTCTATTGCTTCCATTGGATTTTCAGCAGCAACTATATAATTAACATAATGTCCATCACAATCATAACCACTAAATTCTTCAACTACAACTTTGTAAAACTTCATAAAAATCTCCTTATATAATTATTTATAATTTACGTAAATGTTCTTCAACAAATACTATTTTTCTACCATCTTCAAATCGAATACGATAATCAAATGGCGAATATTTTTCTGGAACTTTATACATTTGACTGATATGAACAACTATACCACATTTACCTTTTTTCTCTAAACGACAATCATCCATCCAAGTCCAGCCTAAATTCGGTTCTTTAGTTCTAACTATAACAACTTGACCACAACTAAATTTAGGTTTACGTTTATATGAACGAAATGAATTTTTAACCGATTTATTCCACGCACGAACCATTTGATTGTATGATAACTTTTTCATTAAAAATGTTTCCTTTCTATTATTTTATTTTCTTTTAATATTGTTTACGTCCTAATCTTTTTCTATCTTCATTTCCGTCGCCCCAACTCGTCCAACCATTCCATTTGAATTCGTCGTCCATTCCATCCTGAAGGTTGTTCGTCATAATGAATTTGTCAAAAACATCTTTGTGTTTTTTGTTAACATAAACCCAAGTAATAAATCCAGTGTCACTGATTTTAAACTCGATTCTTTTATTAGTTAAAAAAGTTTCCACAATTTTTCGACTTGGAAAGTATACCGTAAATGTAACTTCGTTTTCTTTCTTCATTTTAGTTATCCTCTTTTTTGGATTCCAAATACTCATTTTTCTTACTCCTTAATTTCTATACCTAAATATACGCCAAAAAGATGTAAATGTCAACTGTTTTTTTCATTATTTGTAACTTTTTTGTGCTAATACTCGTATACTATATAAAGGATTATTATATAGGAGAATGATTATGGATTTAGGATTTTTAGTACCTGTCGCCTTTTTCGCAATGATTGTCTGGATAGTTAAAATAATTTCTGACAATAAAATACGAAAACGTGCTTTAGAAAATGGTAATCTCAATCAAAGTCTTAAATATCTTTGGCAGCAATCATACGCTAATAAACCATTACAAAATATTAAATGGGCTATCATATTCATCGGTATTGGTACTGTTATTCTCATTTCACACTTTTTTGTTTTAGCAGAAGCTGTCGCTATAGGACTCACAACAATCGTTGTCGCGACTGCTCTATTGATATATTACAAAATGGAAAAGAATAAATGTTAATTATCTTGGCCCCATACTTGGTTCTCTTGGTTCATTTACTCTGTCTCCACCCGCTTCATACATTTTTTCGGCTAAATCCCATGCCGCTGCGGCAATCAGAGAATCACGGTAACAATCTTTAGCTAATAATCCAGATAAAGCAGCCGCAGCAAACGTAATTTTAATTTCTGATTCAGTCATTTCATTTCTCCTTTAATTATTTTCAAAATTATTTTTTGTTTTAATTCTTTTAATTCTTCAAGTGTCATTTCTTTTATAATTTGTTGTTGTTCTTCTTTTGATGAATACATAAGTTTTACATGGTCAATCATTATGAAATTCCTTTCTTTTTTCAAATAATATAAGGGCGTCACTTTAACCCCCGCCGCCCTTTTAATTTAAATCATTCATTCCTTCAACTATTACCGTAATATCTGTCCGACCTAATGCCTCTGCCAAAAATGTCACCATTCTTTCCGCTTCTATCTTGTCTTCTGGACTTATAACATTATTCATTCTTATTTTGAAAATCCCATCAATCGGTAATTCACTTATTTCCTTATTTAACTTTTTCGCCATCGCATCAAGTGCATCCTCATAATTGTCGCTCATTTACTTTTCCCCTTTTCTGCTAAATCGTCAAGAAAACTCAACATTCCTCTTTCCACAAAATCATAAATATCAGTAGCGATAAACTTTAAAGACTTCATATCCCGACCTTTCTCTGTCGGCCAGTGTATTGCCAGTAACCAAGATCGGCATGAAAATATACTTCAATATAAAACATATCGTTTCATATTCCCAAAATCCAACATGTGGTCGATCGGCGAAACCCAAATTAAAAAACAATAATACAAATATAAATTTATTTACTTTCACCTTTGCCTACCATATCTAAGATTTCGTCCATTTGAAGTTTTTCAGCAGCTTTTTTAATTTGTGGACTAAGTCTTTCATACAATGATTTTACTGTCTCCAAAAAAATATATTTGAATACAACAAATGTTAAAGTAAACAGGAAAGCTGCTCCCACAGCTCCACTGGCAGCAATTACAACTGCCAACCCTAAATACAATATTGTAGATGCAGAAGTGGTAAGCTTATACCACGACGATTTTAATTTATCATTCCACTTCAATATTGCTTTGATTTTTTTCTTGTTTTTCAATGTGTCCGAATCAACAATCCAATCATCATCAGCTAAGACTAACACAATAATAAGACATATACTAACAAATACTTGTAATGCAAATATTATCCATATATAGAAAAGAACGAGATATACACTTGTCACATTTCCATATAAATAACCATAAATAACCATTGCCGGAACAACTAACCAAGCCACTACACTATTAAAAAATTGTTTCATAATATACTCCTTTTTAATTTTATACGCCACAGTGAGAATCTAAATCATCATCTTTATCCCATGAAAAGTTGAATCCTAACCAACAATAGATAGCAGGATTTTTTTGTAAAGTTGTTCGCCGTGGTAAAAGGTATTTATACCATTTCATATATACACCATTTACGGGCGACCCGATTAACTTATACAACTTTTTTAACATCTTCATCACTTATCCTTTTCCAATGTTTTATTCTTTTTTGTATTTCAACATTTTCCTTGTATATAATATTCAACTCACTTATTGTTTCTTCTGAAAAAACCCTTTCGTCCATAAAATGATTGAAATATTCTTTTAATGTTGTATGGTTTGTATTTAAAATGGTAAATTCATGGTCAGTGAAATCGTGTATATAATTTCCAGTAATATACATCCGTATCTTTTGTCCGTTTTCTCTTAACATCTTACTAAGTGTATAAAACTTTCGTTTTACTATTTCATCTTTTGTTTCCCATATACGAACATCTTTGTCGCTAAATAAATTACCACCCTTTACTTCATAAAATACATGTCCATCAGTATTATGTATCTTATTTACAGTATGAATTTCACGGTATCGCTCGCCTTTGGCGACAATCAAAATATTATCAAACGATTTAATATTATTAATAACATTATCAACCATTAATGTTGTACTATCTATTCCTTTTATTTTCGTCGCCCCCTTTGTAGCAGACAAGTCATATTTCAATCTACCCTCATTTGTATAAACTTTTATTACACTATAATTTTCTTTTTCAACAATTCCCGTATGTTTATTTGTTTTACAATATTTTATAACTTCACCTAAACTAAACGTTTTTGCCAACATAACCTCACCATCGTCAAAAATCCAAGTATCTCCTTCAACATGAAATAAAAGACGCTTAGTTGAAATTCCTGTAGCAACCTCTCTTATTGTAAAATAACTTCCTTGCGGAATTATTTTGCCAGCAAATTTGCTATCAATCGTCGTTACTATAATATCACCTATGTTTATTTTTTCGCTCATTTCTCAACTTTCGATTTAATTCTAATTTTTCTATCTTTTTTTCTACTTCTGTTTTCTCAATGAGAATCTTTGCCAATTTAAGGGCTTCGTCGATATACTTATTCATAAACTTATTCATTTATCAATCTCGATTCTACTTTTATCTCCGTGTAACGTTTCATTGTGTATTCCCCTTATCTTATGATGTTGAACTGTATACGTATGCGTGAG
>Ga0307376_10004738_pt1 | contig 12390 bp, 14 predicted proteins | sample TR2MG_FD_202536 | JGI IMG/M metagenome (GOLD analysis project Ga0307376, IMG submission 202536) | Soil microbial communities from Risofladan, Vaasa, Finland - TR-2 | ecosystem: Environmental > Terrestrial > Soil > Coastal area > Acid sulfate soil | place: Finland: Risofladan, Vaasa | collected... | reverse complement strand
TAGAATTACAATTTTTGCAGGACCACCAAATACAGGTAAATCATACCTTATTTATAATATTGCAAGAAATGCTCAAAAGCAAGGTAAATTTATAATCTTTATAGACACAGAACATTCCGTTAGTAGGCACGCATTAGAAGGTTTCGGTATTAAAACAGATGAAGAACATCTAAAATTAATATCATCTAATAAGGTTGAAGATTTGAAAATCTTCTTAACTAAATTCTTAGATGGTATGAAAACTGCTAAAGATGATGGTGCAGAAATTCCTGACATTGTTATATTCTTAGATTCTATCGGACAGTTAGCATCAGATAAAGAAAAACAAGATGCACTTGATGGTAAGAATAAACAAGATATGACAAGAGCTAAATCTATTAAACAATTGTTTAGGGTTATTAATTCTGACTTAGGATATCTTGGTATTCCAATGATTTGTACAAACCACACCTATGAAGATACTACTTCATTTTTCCCTGTTCCTGTAATGAGTGGCGGTAAAGGAGCTGAATATTCAGCATCTACTATTGTATTCCTTTCAACCGCTAAATTAAAAACAGGTAGAGAAGATGAAATGGACTTAAACGCAACAGGTGTACTTGTTACCGCACAATCTAAGAAAAACCGTATTGCTAAACCAAAGAAAGTTAAATTTGAAATTGATCACGAATACGGTACAAACAAATTTAGAGGTTTAGAATTTTTCTGTACTCCAGAAAACTTTAATAAAGTTGGTATTGCTAAAGGTAAGAAAGAAGAAAAAGACGGTGAGGTTACAATTAATCCAGGTGGTACACGTTGGTACATTAAACACTTAGATAAATCAATATTTGAAAAGCAATTATTTACACCAGAAGTTTTCACACAAGAAGTACTTGAAGCATTAGAACCAATTATTTATAAGTATTTTGATTATTCTTCTTTTGAGGAACAACAAACTTATGTTGAAAAGATGGATAATAATGAAGAAATCGTTGATGTTGATTTTGATGAATTAAATGAAGATGATTTATTTTAATTCATAAAAAATAATTAAAAAATTAATGGCTGATGCTGCTAACGTAAACTTAGAGAAAGCTTTCTTTGCAAAAATTTTAAATGAACCAGAACAGTTTTATAAGGTAAAACCTCATTTTTTCGTAAATGAACAAATACGTATTGTATATGATACTATTCAAAACGAATATGTAAATTCAACAAATAAGATTGTACCTTCACCTGCTCAAATCTGGACAATGATATCATTAGTTGATACAGAAAAGAAAGTAACAAAAGAATCACTTAAAATATTATTAAAAGAAGATTTATCCGCATATGAGAATGATTGGTTAACTTCAAGATTCAGATCTTGGAAAGTATCTAAACACACAAGAGATCAATTAAAAGATTCCATTGACCTAATAAAAGATATGGATGAAATCAATTATGATAATGTGATGGATATTGCTGGTAGATTAAGAGACAAATTTGCTGAAATTGATTCATTAGGAAATGATGATGAAGATTTAGGTGATGACTTTGACGACCCAGAATCACACAAACAACTTATTTCAGAAAGAAAGATGCCTAGTGGTTGGTCTAATATAGACAGAATCATGGGTGGTGGATGGGATCATTCTACCTTTAATATAATAATGGGTGAAACAAACGTTGGTAAATCTATGTGGTTACAGAACATTGGATCCAAATTAGTTGATAATGGATATAATGTTGTCTTTGTAACATTAGAAATGGCGAGTAGAAAATGTATAAAACGTATGGGTTCTATGAGATTAAAAATCCCTGTTGATGAATATGATACTTTGAGCAAAGATAATATGTTCATGAAACGAAAAATTAATGAGATAAAGAATCTAACACCATCTAATAAATTATTTGACGGTGGTAAACCAGGGAGATTATTTATTAAAAAATATCCAACAAGTGATTGTACTGTTACAGACCTTGAAAATTTCATTAAAAAATTCGAAGAAACAAAAAGAATCAAAATTGATATTATGATTATTGACTATATTAATCTTATGTCAATCGAAAAAGGATATGGTCTAGATACAATGTTATACTTAAAAGGTAAGCATTTAGCAGAAGGATTAAGGAGAATTGGTGATAAGTATGACATATGTATGATTACTGCAACACAAACTGATAAATCCGTATGGGGAGCATCTGATATTAACTTAGATGATATTCCAGAAAGTAAAGCGATTGCTGAATCTGCTGATAGTGTATGGGCAATCATTAGAAATTCTCAAATGAAAAAAGAGAATATCTATAAATTAAAGATATTGAAATTACGTGATGGCGAACACCACGAAGAACAAATAAGATTTGATTTCAATACTAAATACTTAACAATGGATAATGATGTGTTGTTAGGGTCAAAATAAAATTAACTATAATATGTCAAATGATAAAAATTACATAGATTTTAACAATAAAAAGAATAAATCTATTATAGATGATGTTGATGATTTAGAAATAGATGACATTGATGATGTTGATGACATTGATGATGTTGATCTTGAGGATCTTGATATTGATATTGATATTGGTGATGAAATATCAGAAGATGATTATGATTTAGAAGATAATGATTTTGATGGAGAAGCGGATGAATATGATAATTATGTTGATAAACCGCCTACCAAAGAAGAAAAATTTGATTTATTATATCATTTTAATACTAACAAACATCGACAAGAAGGGAAACATAGATTAAAAAGAGACACTATCTTTAAAGGTAAATTAGATAAAAAACCAGATGAAGATGGGTATGGAGTTGAACAAGATGATTATGGTGATTTATCCACTTTTTTCAATTATGAATCCGAACAATACTCTAATAATATTGAACAAAATAATTTAACAAAAGATGTTTATGAAGTTCTAAAAGAAAATACCAAATTAGACTTTAAACAAAATAGGAGAAAACCTAATAAAGAAACCTTTAATAATTATTATAATTTATTATTAAAAGAATTAGGATTTAGATATACTAAATCTGAAATATTTGTTGAATTATCATATTATTTTACAGATAATATATTCAATATGTTCAAGCTCCTTGATAAAAGACCAGCGACTATTATCATAAAGGAACTTACTCAGAAAGGATATCTAAAAGATTTAGATGGCATAAACTTTCTATAAAAATAAAAAGATCAAATAGATGAACAGTTACAATCGAAAAGATGTTGAAAAACAATCTAAAAAATATTTCCAAAACGATAATTTAATGAGAGATGTGTGGATTAACAAATACGCACTAAAAGATTCAGATGATAACATTTATGAATTAACACCAGATGATATGCATAATAGAATTGCATCAGAATTATATAGAATGGAATCGAAATACCCTAATCCATTACCACAAGATAAAATTTATGATTTAATAAAAGATTTTAAATATATTGTACCCCAAGGAGGTCCAATGTCAGGTATTGGTAATAATATGCAAATAGTATCTTTATCTAATTGTTTTGTAGTAGGAAATGAACATGATTCTTATGGTGGGATTATGAACATTGACCAAGAACAAGTACAATTAATGAAACGCAGAGGTGGTGTAGGTCACGATTTAAGTCACATTAGACCTAAAGGTTCACCTGTTAAAAATTCAGCTCTTACATCCACAGGTGTTGTTCCTTTTATGGAACGATTTTCTAATTCAACAAGAGAAGTAGCACAAGACGGTAGAAGAGGAGCACTAATGTTATCAATATCAATAGAACACCCAGATTCAGAAGATTTTATCGATGCTAAAATGTCAAAAGGAAAAGTAACAGGCGCTAATGTATCAGTTAGAATCAATGATGAATTTATGAATTGTGTATTAGAAGAAAAACCATACCTACAAAAATACCCTATTGGTTCTGATGAACCAAAATATTCTAAAGAAATAGATGCTAAAAAACTTTGGAAAAAAATAGTACATAATGCTTGGAAATCAGCCGAACCTGGTATTTTATTTTGGGATACAATTCAAAGAGAATCTATTCCTGATATGTATCCCGAACACGGATTTACAACAACATCAACAAATCCCTGTGGTGAAATTCCATTATGTCCTTATGATAGTTGTAGATTACTTGCAATTAATTTATATTCGTATGTAGTAAACCCATTTAAAGATGATGCTTATTTTGATTTTGAACTATTTTCAGAACACGCAAGATACGCTCAACGATTTATGGATGATGTTGTTGATTTAGAAATTGAAAAAGTTAATGCAATAATCAAAAAGATTAAAGATGATCCAGAAGATGAAGAAATAAAAAGAGTTGAAATAAATTTATGGGAGAAAATTAAAGACAAATCTATCCAAGGAAGAAGAACAGGATTGGGTATTACAGCAGAAGGAGATATGTTAGCAGCACTTGGATATAAGTACGGAACGAAAGAAGCTACGGATTTCTCAGTAGAAGTTCATAAAACCTTAGCGTTAAATGCTTATAAATCATCAATTCAAATGGCTAAAGAAAGAGGTTCATTTGAAGTATGGAATTATGATAACGAATTTAATAGTCCATTTATGCAAAGAATATGGAGTATATTAGATGACGAACACAAAAAAATGTATGTTGATTTCGGTAGAAGAAATATTGCACTTTTAACAATTGCACCAACAGGTTCAGTTTCCATTATGACACAAACAACATCTGGAATCGAACCTGTCTTTTTGCCTGTATATACAAGAAGAAGAAAAATAAACCCAAATGATAAAAATGTAACTGTATCACTTGTGGATGAAATAGGTGATAGTTGGGAAGAATATAATGTTTTTCATCCTAAATTTAAAATATGGGCTGAAATAAACGGGTATGATGTCGATGAATTGGAAAAAATGAAATCATCTGAATTACAACCAATTATTGAAAAATCTCCTTATTTCGGAGCATCATCTAATGATGTTAATTGGTTAGAGAAAGTACAGATGCAAGGTAGAGTTCAACAATGGGTTGACCATTCAATATCTGTTACTGTTAATCTACCAAAAGACGCAACAGAAGAATTAGTGGGTGATGTATATGAAGCTGGTTGGAAAAGTGGATGTAAAGGTATAACTGTATATCGTGATGGTTCCAGAAGTGGGGTATTAATTTCTAAATCAGAAAAGAAACCCAATGTATTTCAAGAGAATGATGCACCACGTAGACCGAAGGTATTACAATGTGATGTAATTCGTTTTACTAATAAAGGTGAAAAGTGGATTGGGTTCTTAGGATTAATGGATAATAGACCATATGAAATTTTTACTGGTTTACAAGATGCTGTTAGTATTCCGAGTTATATTGAAGTTGGTGAAATTGTTAAAATTAGAAACGCTGAAAACGATGGTCATTCAAGATATGATTTAAGATATGTTGATAAAGATGGATATACACAAGAATTCAGAGGACTATCAAGAGCATTTAACCGCGAGTTTTGGAATACGGGTAGATTAGTATCAGGAATTTTAAGACACGGTATGCCACTACCTAACCTAATGGTATTGCTTGATAAATTAGATTTTGGTGATTCCGATATGATAGCTAGTTGGAGAAATGGTGTAAAACGTATGATTAAAAAATATATCAAAGACGGTACTAAAATATCAGGCGAAGAGTGTCCATCGTGTCACTCTCATAATATCGTTTATAAAGAAGGATGTAAAACTTGTTTAGATTGTAACTGGTCTAAATGTGATTAAAGCCTAAATAATCGCAACTAAAACCTCTAAAATTGTTATTTTTAGAGGTTTTTTTATTTTGTTTTTCTGATTTAGGACTTTTTTTAACTAATATATAATACTAAAACAAATAGATTATAATATGGAAGAGTTGATAACAATAAAGGAATTACAAAATATTCTAGAGAAAGCTAAGAAAGATTACGAAAAAGTTTATACAAAGAATAATAAAGCAGCCGCCACAAGATTACGAAAAAGTTTTCAAGATGTAGCAAAGAAATGTAAAGTCGCACGAAAACAAGTAATAGAACATAAACGTTCAATACAAAAATAAAAAAAAAGGGAAGTATTTATCTTCCCTTTTTTGTTTTAAAGAATTTATATTATTCTTCAACCTTTAATACATCTGTAAACGCTTGTTTAAATGTTTCTTTTGGTAATGCTCCCATTGCCATCTGAGGTTGTTCATCCATAGGAATGAATAAAATTGAAGGGATACTTTGAACACCAAACATACCAGATAATTCAAATTCATCTTCTGTATTTACTTTATAAATATCAACTTTACCGTCATATTCATTCGCTAATTCTTCAAGAATTGGTGCTACTACTTTACATGGTCCACACCAATCAGCATAAAAATCAATTACTGCTGGTCTTTCTCCTTTGAATACCCATTCTTTATTGGTTTCAAAATCAAATACTTTTTCTTTAAAGGTTTCTGTTGTTAAATTTTCCATAATTTTTGTTTGTTTTTATTTTTATTTAGTCTTAATTAACATTTATATATCAAAATCTATACCATTAGATTTATATATACCTATTGTGTCAAAATGTCCTAAAAAATATGACACACTAAAAACAAATATGACAAATATGGAAATAATAGAATATTTATATGAGCTAATAGAATTAGAACAAAATGCGGGTAGATTATATTTAATGTTTACAAATTATATCCAAGAAGATTATCATTTTTGGTGGGTATTAGCTAATGAAGAAATGAATCATGCCGCCTTATTAAAAACAGGTGTAGAATTTGCTAAATTAGGAGAATTCCCAAACATATCAACCGATGAAATTAATGAAGTAAAAAAATTAAATAGTCAATTTGATAGCATCATAGAGGAATTTAAAAAAAATCCAAATAGACTGAAATCATTTGAAATAGCCTTAGAAATTGAAAGTTCAGCGGGTGAATCACATTATCAAGAATTCATGGATACTAAATCAGATAATAAAATTGTTAAAATACTACAAGAATTAAATAGAGAAGATAATAATCACTATAATAGGATAAAAGATTATTATAGTGAAATATTATAAATAATTTTTCATTATATTAAAATAATTTTCAATAGTACGGTAATATGGTTCTCTTTCTTTGAAGTTTTTTATATAAAATGTGTAATTTTCTTTCAATTCTTTATATTTTGATACAACATCGGTAATATTTAACGATGGAGAACTGTTTCTAAAGTCCATACAGACTTCATCTGATACAAATACACCATTACCCTTAACTAGTTCTTTAAGTCCACCAGAAGTCGTATAAAGGACAGGTAAACCACATTTAATAGCCTGACAAGTAACCTTAGAACCAGCATCCCTAAAAAACAATGAAATAAAGACACTTGAACGACTAATTATTCTAGACATTTCTTGTTGGTCATTAATATAACCGTGTTTTATCATATTTTTTGGAAGGTCTATATCACATTTACCGATTAAATGAATTTCTTCATCTATGTTTTCTGCTAGTTTTATCAATTCATAAATTCTTTTACCATCCCTTTCCCAATTAGTACACGATGAAACTAATCTAAATTCTTCCTTTTCTCTTGGAAAAAATACAGTATCATCTACATTATTTAAAATAACACTACTATTTAATTCAATCCCATATAATTCTTTTAATGTATCCTTAGAATATTCAGAAATAAATATTACATGATCTGATTGTAATGCAGCATCATTTAAAATACCATTTTTATAAATTAAATCATTCTGCCAATAGATACCATCCATTCTTTTAATTTTAGGGATAGAATGTTTTTCTGACCATTCAAGAATTTCGTTTGGATAACTTGTGTTAGTTATTATAATATCAGCTTCTTCATAATTATAAGTTCTTGTAAAACTAAATAGAATAGAATATTGATTCAAATCTTTCATTATATCATTTTCAATTGGACCTAATGAAATTGTATTATGTTCTTTATTAGAAGCCGTGTTGATTGAACAATCAAAATATTTATACGGGTTCATTTTTTCTTATTTTTCTTATTTATCCACCAATCGGTTTTCACTTTTAATATAGTATCATCTTCAAAATGAACTATCCAACCTTCAATATATTTTTTATTTTTCTTTAAGTCTAATAAATCATCTAAATTATAATTCTTATATTCTTTAACAACGGAAACATCATATGTGTTGTGATTTTTTATATCTAAATATTTTCCAGTTTTGTTACATCTTAATTTAGTAAGAATAAGATTGGGTTCTTTGTATTTTACAAGACTTCTTTCACCAACCAATTCAAACATTGGTTGAATATTATTTAATAAACATTCTTTTATAAAACAATAATAATTTGATTTACCAAGATAATCATTTGATACTAAATTTACATATTGATCATATCCCTTTTTAGTTTGGGATATTATGTCCTCACTTGGTAACATTATAAACGTTACAAGAAACCCATCTTCTTTTGTCGTAATGTTCTTTATGGGTTTATCTTTAAATAAATCATAAGAACAATGTTCATATTGATTAAGTTCCCAAAATTTATGTAACATTAAATAATGATTAAATACTGATCCATCATCATTAAAAACATATGATATTCCTTTCAATTCCAACGCGTTTATTTCATCATTAGATATAATGGGTAATACGAAATTATTATATTGTGCATATCTATAACCGAAGATAGATAACTTATAATTATCTATATTATATTTCCTTTCATAGAAATACATCTGTGGATTCTTGTCTACTATTTCAAGACATTCTTCATATGTCGGTATGTAAAATTTTGTCTCCATTATTTAATATATAATAAAAAAATAAAGTTCAATTATGAAACACATAGAAACAAAATACACAAATTTTATAAAATTAAATGAATCAATCGAAAATGATCAAGGTTATACCTTAGAAGATTTATATAATATGGGAGCTGAAAGAATTATTGATGCCGCTAATTTATTATCAGAAGAAGGAACAGCCGAACACGATGAAATATCATCTGATGATCCTGATAACGTAATTGATAAACTTAAAGAATTTGGTGGAGAAGAAGCTCAGTTTCTTATAAATCAAATTGAAGATATTCAAGAACAAATCGCAAATTTCCCAGAAGATGAAGATGAAGATGATTGGTAGAATTTACCAACCTCTATAACTATCGCTTGTAATATCTTCTTCCTCATAATATTCGTTAGATCCTAAATCTTTAGCAACATCGTACATATCTTCTAAAGTTACATTACCTTTTTCTAATATTTTATTTACATGTTCTTCTGAAACATAACTATCATTTATATTATGAGCGGTTTGAAAACGACCATTTTCATAAATAGTAACACCTATTTTTCTAAACGGTGATGTTCTCGGTACAGTAAAATCCATTATAACTAATTGAACATTATTACCAGTCACATAATCTGTCCAATATGAAAGTGAATCTTTAATACACCATGATGTATCAGAACCAATAGTTTGAATAGCATCATAAGAAAGAACTCTTACTATCATTAGTTCACCATCATAATATACCATTTTTAATTGATAATTATTATCGACTTGTCTTTTAATATCTTCTATACTACTATCAGCAAATACAAAATTAATTAACGAATCAATAAGTTCTTGTTGTGTTTTGTATCTTGATACTTTATTTAACCAAAACTTTTTATATAATTCTAATTTTTCTTTTGATTTATCCGTATTAAGTGTGAGTTCTCTAATAATTTCTTGGAAATCTGAATTTAAATGTAAATCTCTTTTTATTTCACCTGGATATTCATCAGCAAATAATTTAGCTTTATGAATTTCTTGAAGTTTCAATAAATCATCTTCTAAATGTTCAAAGTGAGTATTATATGTTCTACCATCTTCCATTTTAAATGGTCCTCTAAAATTACCCCTACGTGCCATATATTGATTTAATTGTTGAGGTAGTTGTTCTAATATATCACCATTCTTTAATATGTTTTGATATAATGTTTTTAATCTACCAAATCCAATTTTTTCAACTTTATTATAATATGTGAACAACCCCAATAAATTAGGTCTAGCTGATAACATTTCTCTTATTCTCATATAAACTCTATCAGTTTCATCTAATTCATTCCTCTTTAACAAAACTTTAGCTAAATCTCTATTTTCAAAAACAAAATTTTCATATCTTTCTAATCTAAAGTGATCATTTATATAATTTCTTGTATTTTCTAATTGAAGAAATTTACTTTCCGTGAATAACTTATCACACTCTTTATTTAGTTCATATTTGGTCATTGAATAATATTCTTTAGGTAACTTGTAAGTTACATCTAACCTTTCTTTAATATCATTCATCATATGTGAATAAGTTCTATCTCTATCAGGGTGTTCGTTTATTAAATTTCTAAGGAAAATAGAAAATCTATTATTATCTATTTCTAAAAAAGCTTCTTTGATTAACCCCATGAAATTATTAGATTGATATATGTGTTCATTACTTAAAATGTAATCATTAAGCTCTAATAAAATCTGTGTAGTATATTTTGTTGGGAATCTTTGATCTATTAATTTCCTTAATGATTCATTCCCGTTATAACAATCTTCTATTTTATTTTTAATTAAATTTAATATCATGGATAACTTATTTAGTTTTATACACTATATATAAAAAACTAAAGTTATGCAATGTCTTTACCTTATTTTAATAAACCTGTAAACCCATTATTTTATGAACCAATATATAGTAAAGATTATATACGTATAATGAAATTAAAAAAATTATGGAAGTCAATGAACAAAGATTTAATTAATGAATTAATAACTGATAGATATTTTGATATTTATACTAGAAATGGATTTGAATATGTGTTAAAAGATGTAAAAAAAGATTGTAAAATTTTCCTAATAGATTTTGATGATATTAGAGGAATGAATAAAAAATTAGGATATAGTAAAGTAAATGATATACTAAAGAAAACATTTTCAGAATTAAAAGAAAAATACATAATTGGTAGAGCTTTTTCTGGGGATGAAATATTTTTCTTAACATATGATTTAAACGATAATATTAATACTATTAAAAATGTTTGTCTTGAAAATAATTTAACATTTACCCATATTGAAGAAATACATCGTGATATGATAAAACACACAATGGGAACTTATGGAATAACATTTCATAAAATAACAGAAACATTAGAAAATATGATTGAAAACTTTCATTAAAATGATAAGAACAGTAACATATGGTAATATTAAATATAACTGTAAATCTTTATCTGAATATAAAGTTGGTTCTATAAATAGGAAATCTGATAAAGAAATAATTGATAGATGGGGATTGTTACTTAGACAATATTTTGATCTCAATAATTTAGAAGATAAAGTGGTGGTAAAATTAGGCAGAATAATAGAATATGAAATACCAGGTAGACACGATATAACTATATTAACAAAAACCAGAATGGAAGAACTAGATAGATTAATGATTGGAACAGTACCAGGTGAAAGAATGACATGTTATTATCAAATATTTGAACCATTAAAGTTTCGACAAATTAAAATAAATAAAATATTAAATGGAAAACAGATGTTATAAAATATATCCAGGTTTAAGTTTTGGTCATACCGTTTGGTATATAGAATATGAAGATGGTACAGAAGAAACTTTACCATTTGATACTATTGATATAGCAAAAAAATTAATAATAAAGGAACATAAATATTTAACGAAGAAAAGAAAAGAAAAAATTAATAAGATATTAGGTGGAAAATGATTACAAATTAGAAGTAAAAAACGAATATTTTAATGAAAACCATCATTCAGGTTTAAGGTGGTTTATCTTAGTTACATTTAATAATAATGATAAAATAAAAATACCCTGTACACAGTATGCTAGTTTGAAAGATATGAACATTGATGCATATATCAATAAATATAGACTAAAGGAAAGGATTAAAAAAATTAATAAGATTAAATGCAAGATAAATTAGAAAATATAGGATTTTATACATTAACAGATGAAAGGGTAAAGAACACATCAGCCACATCACAGATGAAAAGATGTGAAATGATTATTACTGAATACTGTAATTTTAATTGTCCTTATTGTAGGGGATTAAAAGATGAAATTTATGGTGATAGAAAAATAAAACAACTATCCTTAGAAGAAATAAAACAAAACATAGATTATTGGTGTGAAGGACAACCTTTAGAAAATATTAGATTTTCTGGTGGTGAACCAACATTACATAAAGATATAAGAGAAATAATAAGGTACACAAAAGAAAAGGGTGTAAATAGGATTGCTATTTCTACAAACGGTTCTAATACCTGGGAACTTTACCAAGAACTTATTGAGCTCGGTGTAAATGATTTTTCTATATCATTAGATGCGTGTTGTGCTGAAGATGGTGATAAAATGGCAGGGAATGTCAAGGGGTCCTGGGATAAAGTGATTGAAAATATAAGATTGATTTCTGAAAAA
>Ga0307376_10004737_pt1 | contig 12394 bp, 8 predicted proteins | sample TR2MG_FD_202536 | JGI IMG/M metagenome (GOLD analysis project Ga0307376, IMG submission 202536) | Soil microbial communities from Risofladan, Vaasa, Finland - TR-2 | ecosystem: Environmental > Terrestrial > Soil > Coastal area > Acid sulfate soil | place: Finland: Risofladan, Vaasa | collected... | reverse complement strand
ACGATCGTGGGCCTGCCTGAAACCGAAGTAAAAGAAAGCAAGGATCGCGTGCGTGCCGCACTGCAAAACTGCCAGTTCGATTTCCCCGCGCGCCGCATCACCGTCAATCTCGCGCCGGCAGACCTGCCCAAGGAAAGCGGCCGCTTCGACCTCCCCATCGCACTCGGCATCCTCGCCGCGACCGGGCAGATTCCCTCCGACCGCCTGAATGATTACGAGTTTGCCGGCGAACTTGCGCTGACCGGGGAATTGCGCGCGATCCGCGGCGCGCTGGCGATGACCTATCGCGCGGTAAGCAGCGGCCGCTCCTTTATCCTGCCGCAAGCGAATGCCGCCGAAGCGGCACTGGTCGAAGATGCGACCGTGTATGGGGCGCAATCGCTGTTGCAAGTGGCAGCGCACCTCACCGGACGGGAGCGGATCGCGCCCTATGTCAGCCAGCCGCAAACCATACAACCGCACTATCCGGACATGCGCGAAGTGAAAGGCCAGGCCCAGTCCAAGCGCGCACTGGAGATCGCCGCCGCGGGCGGGCACAGCGTGCTGATGATGGGACCGCCGGGCACCGGAAAATCCATGCTCGCGGCGCGCTTTCCCGGCATCCTGCCGCAAATGACCGAGGCCGAGGCGCTGCAAAGCGCGGCGCTGCAATCGCTGGATGGCAATTTCGATGTGTCGAAGTGGAAGACGCGCCCCTATCGCGCGCCGCACCACACTGCTTCCGGCGTGGCGCTGGTCGGCGGTGGCAGCAATCCGCGCCCCGGTGAAATCTCGATGGCTTTGCACGGCGTTTTGTTTCTCGACGAGTTGCCGGAGTTCGACCGCAGTGTGCTGGAAGTGTTGCGCGAGCCTATGGAATCGGGCCATATCACCATTTCCCGCGCCGCACGACGCGCCGATTTTCCGGCGCAATTTCAATTGATCGCGGCGATGAACCCCTGCCCGTGCGGCTATCTCGGCCATTACAACGGCAAGTGTCGCTGCACGCCGGACCAGATATCGCGCTATCGCAGCAAGATATCCGGCCCGTTGCTGGACCGTATCGACATCCAGATCGAGGTGCCCGCCGTGCCGCAGGACGACCTGGTCAACAAGGCGGATGGCGAAACCAGTGCCGACCTTCAGGCGCGCGTCGAGATCGCGCGCCAGCGCCAGTTGGCACGCCAGGACAAGTCCAATGCGCAACTCTCGGTGACCGAGATTGATGCACTATGCGCGCCCGACGAGCAGGGAATCGCGCTGCTGCAACAGGCCATCAGCCGCCTCAGCCTGTCGGCGCGCGCCTATCACCGCGTGCTCAAAGTGGCGCGCAGTATCGCCGACCTGGAAGGGGAGGACGGCATCGCCAGCAGACACATCGCCGAAGCGGTGCAATATCGCCGGCTGAATCTTTGAACCGAACACCGCCGGATGCATACCCGCATGTTAAAATCCCGCGTTCTATTTTCAAGCAGCACGCCATGACCAGCACATCCCATCCTATCGAACAGCTTATCAGGCAGCGCATCCTGATCCTTGATGGCGCGATGGGTACGATGATTCAGCGCTACAAACTGACCGAGGAGCACTATCGGGGCACAGTGCTGTACGGAGAGTATCCAGCGGGGTTTTCAGACGACAGCTTCGCGCGCCGAACCTTTGCCGATCATCCAGTCGACGTAAAGGGCAACAACGACCTGCTGCTGCTGACCCAGCCGCACATCATTCGCGGCATCCATGCCGAATACCTGGCGGCGGGCGCGGACATCATCGAGACCTGCACGTTCAATTCCACCGCGGCATCGCTGGACGATTACGACATGGTGGAGCTGGCCTATGAACTGAACCTGGCGGGGGCGAAACTGGCGCGCGGCGTGTGCGACGAATTCGAGGCAAAGATACCCGGCAAGCCGCGCTTCGTTGCCGGCGTGCTGGGGCCGACCACCAAGACCGCCTCGATCTCGCCGGACGTGAACGATCCGGGTTTCCGCAATATCAGTTTTGACGAACTGGTGAGCGGCTATACCGAGGCGATACGCGGCCTGCTCGACGGCGGCGCGGACATCCTGATGGTCGAAACCATATTCGACACGCTCAACGCCAAGGCCGCGCTGTTCGCGATCGAGCAGTATTTCGAACAGCACGGGGTGCGCGTGCCGATCATGATCTCCGGCACCATCACCGATGCTTCGGGCCGCACGCTGTCCGGCCAGACCACCGAGGCATTCTGGAATTCGTTATCGCATGCCAAGCCGCTGTCGATCGGACTGAATTGCGCATTGGGCGGCGACCTGATGCGTCCCTATCTGGAAGAATTGTCGCGTGTTGCCGGCGTGTATGTCAGCGCGCACCCCAATGCCGGCCTGCCCAACCCGTTGTCTGAAACCGGCTACGACGAGACTCCCGAATACACGGCCGGCGTGGTGAAGGAATTTGGCACCAGCGGCTTCCTCAACATCGCGGGCGGTTGCTGCGGCACCACCCCTGCGCACATCAAGGCCATCGCCGAAGCGTTGCGCGACGTGCCGCCGCGCAAGATTCCCGACATCGAGCCCAAGTGCCGCTTGTCCGGGCTGGAAGCGTTCAACATCGGCGACGACTCGCTGTTCGTCAATGTCGGCGAGCGCACCAACGTCACCGGCTCGAAAATGTTCGCGCGGCTGATTCTGTCCGGCAATTACGCGCAGGCCCTCGATGTGGCGCGCAACCAGGTTGAAGGCGGGGCGCAGGTGGTGGACATCAACATGGACGAAGCGATGCTGGACTCGCAGGCGGCCATGGTGAAGTTTCTTAACCTGGTCGCCTCCGAACCCGACATATCCAAAGTGCCGCTGATGATCGATTCGTCCAAATGGGATGTGATCGAAGCGGGCTTGAAATGCGTGCAGGGCAAGGCCATCGTCAATTCGATCTCGCTGAAGGAAGGCGAGCAGAATTTCATACACTATGCCACGCTGGTGCGCCGCTACGGCGCGGCAGCGGTGGTGATGGCATTCGACGAGCAGGGTCAGGCCGACACTTACCAGCGCAAGACCGAGATTTGCAAGCGCAGCTATGACATCCTGGTGAACAAGGTCGGCTTCCCCCCGGAAGACATCATCTTCGACCCGAACATCTTCGCGATCGCGACCGGCATCGAGGAGCACAACAACTACGCGGTGGACTTCATCGAGGCGACCGCATGGATACACAAGCATCTGCCCCACGCAAAGATCAGCGGCGGCGTATCCAACGTGTCGTTCTCGTTCCGCGGCAACGATGCGGTGCGCGAGGCTATCCACACCGTGTTCCTGTACCACGCGATCAAGGCGGGCCTGACCATGGGCATCGTAAACGCGGGTCAGCTCGGCGTGTACGAGGAGATACCCAAGGAGCTGCGTGACGCGGTGGAAGACGTGGTGCTCAATCGCCATCCCCAGGGGCAGACAGAAAGCCCCGGCGAAAAGCTGGTAACGATGGCTGAGTCCGTCAAGGGCGGCGGCAAGGTACAGGTCGAGGATCTGGAATGGCGCAACGGCACCGTGCAGGAGCGCCTGACCCATGCGCTGGTGCGCGGCATCACCACGTTTATCGTGGAAGACACCGAGGAGGCGCGCCAGCAGGCGAAGTTTCCGGTCGAGGTGATCGAGGGTCCGTTGATGGTCGGGATGAACGTGGTCGGCGACCTGTTCGGCGCGGGCAAGATGTTCCTGCCACAGGTGGTGAAATCCGCGCGCGTGATGAAACAGGCGGTGGCTCATCTGGTGCCCTTCATCGAGGCGGAAAAACTCCGCTCCGGCGACACCAGCACCAAGGGCAAGATCGTGATGGCAACGGTCAAGGGCGACGTGCACGATATCGGCAAGAACATCGTCACCGTGGTGTTGCAGTGCAACAACTTCGAAGTAGTGAACATGGGCGTGATGGTGCCGTGCCAGCAGATTCTCGACACCGCGCGCGAACACAACGCCGACATCATCGGCCTGTCCGGCCTGATCACGCCCTCGCTGGAAGAGATGGCGCATGTCGCGAAGGAGATGCAGCGCCAGGGCTTCACGATACCGCTGCTGATCGGCGGCGCGACCACTTCGCGGATGCACACGGCAGTCAAGGTGGAACCGAACTACCTGAGCGGGCCGACGGTGTACGTCACCGATGCATCGCGGGCGGTCGGCGTGTGCAGCAACCTGCTTTCCGACACGCTGCGCGATGAATACGTCGCGGATATCAAGGCACAATACGCAAAGGCGCGCGAACAGCACGAGGGGAAAAAGGTCAAGGCGGTCTATGTCCCGCTGGCTAAAGCACGCGCACTTGGCTTGAAAACCGATTGGAACAATTACACCCCGCCCAAACCGTGGCTGCCGGGCGTGCACAAGTTCGAGGCATATCCGCTCGACAAGATCGCCGAATATATCGACTGGACACCGCTCTTCCAGGCATGGGAATTGGCCGGACGCTACCCGAAGATATTGCAGGACGAAGTGGTCGGCGAGGAAGCGCGCAAGCTGTTTGCCGATGCCCAGGCCATGTTGAACAAGATCATCAAGGAAAAATGGCTTACCGCGAACGCGGTGTTCGGCCTGTTCCCGGCGAACAGCGTCGCTATCGATGACGGGCCGGGCGACGACATCGAAATCTATACCGATGAGTCGCGCAAGAAAGTCGCGATGACCTGGCACAACCTGCGCCAGCAAAACCGGAAGCCGGCGGACATCCCGAACTACTGCCTGGCGGATTTCGTCGCACCCAGGGAAAGTGGTGTGGCTGATTACATCGGCGCATTTGCGGTTACCGCCGGTATCGGCATCGACGCGCGGGTCGCGGAATTCGAAAGGCAGAATGACGACTACAGCGCCATCATGCTCAAGGCGCTGGCCGACCGCCTCGCCGAAGCCTTCGCCGAACTGCTGCACGCACGGGTGCGCCGCGAATTCTGGGGCTACGCGGCTGACGAAACGCTGGACAACAACGCGCTGATCGCGGAACAATACCGCGGCATTCGCCCCGCGCCCGGCTATCCCGCCTGCCCCGAGCATTCGGAAAAAGGTCCGCTGTTCGACCTGTTGCAGGCACCGCTCAACGCCGACATCACGATCACCGAAAGTTTTGCGATGCTGCCCACCGCAGCGGTAAGCGGCTTTTACTTCTCGCATCCGCAGGCGAAATATTTTGCCGTCGGCAAGATCGACCGGGATCAGGCGGCCGATTACGCAAAACGCAAGGAATGGTCGCTGGAAATGGCCGAACGCTGGCTTGCTCCGGTGCTTGGCTATTAATTCAATGGGGGACAATTATGAGCAAGATCACGACCAATATTTCGCTGGCCCTGTTGCTGGCTGCCGGCATTTTTTCAACCACCGCGTGCTCTAAGCAGGACGCACCAAAAACGGAGACTGGCAACATGACTCAACTGATCAAGACCGATGTAAAACTGGGTACGGGCGATCTGGCAACCCCCGGCAAGAACGTAACGGTACAATACACCGGCTGGCTTTATGATGCCGCCGCGCCGGATCATCGCGGCAAGAAATTCGACAGTTCGCGCGACCGCAACGAACCTTTCGAATTCTCCCTGGGCGCAGGACAAGTGATTCAGGGCTGGGATCAAGGAGTGGCCGGCATGCAGGTCGGCGGGGAACGCACACTGATTATCCCCCCAAACCTGGGATATGGCTCGCGCGGCGCCGGCGGCGTGATTCCGCCAAATGCGACGCTGGTTTTTGATGTCGAGTTGCTGGGCGTTCATTAACAAATTCTTACAGCGCATTACGGCCCGTCATGATATTTAGGTGATGAGCCGGATCTCGCAACGCTTCTGGTTGCCGCGCCGAAGCTGGATTACCCGTATGCGGCGCTGTGCCTGTTGGGTGCGGTATATTTTATATTTCGCAATGCTTGGCAGGCATTTCGCTTTTAGCTAAAGGAAAAATTTATGCAATGTCCTAACTGTGGTTCAGAACTTGAACCAAATGCAACCGAATGCAAAAAATGCGGGAGCACCATGGTTGTCAGACGCACTACCGTTGGTGTTTTCGTCGGCTGGGCAGGCATGGTGGCCGGTTTTATCTGGATCATGCTGTTTGTTCCCATGACGTTTCTGCCCTTTCTTGGCTATGACATGGGAAGTTTTCCCTGGTATACATTGGTCATTGGCGCGCTGGTAACCTATGTATTGCTCCGCTATTCCAGAAAGTCACGGCATTCCATGTGGATACGCCCCGGGGAGTGAGCAGCAATGGTCGCGCGTAAAACCCCGTCGATTCATATCCTGGGGATCTGCGGTACTTTCATGGGCGGCATCGCCGTGCTTGCCAGGCAGGCCGGATATCGCGTTACCGGCTGCGATGCCAATGTATACCCGCCGATGAGCACGCAACTCGAAGCACAGGGCATCGAGTTGATCGAGGGCTTTGGCCTGGAACAGCTGGCGCTCGAACCGGATATGTTCGTGATCGGCAATGTGGTGTCGCGCGGCAATCCGCTGATGGAAGAAATCCTCAACCGCAACCTGCCTTACATCTCCGGTCCGCAATGGCTGGCAGACACCCTGCTGCGCAACAAATGGGTGCTGGCTGTCGCGGGTACCCACGGCAAGACCACCACCAGCGCAATGCTGGCCTGGATACTGGATTACGCGGGGCTGAACCCCGGCTTTCTGATCGGCGGCGTACCGCAGAATTTCGGCGTCTCCGCACGGCTCAGTTCTTTCCCCGCTTCCTCCGGTGGAGGGGAATCGCCATTTTTCGTCATCGAAGCCGATGAATACGACACCGCATTTTTCGACAAGCGCTCCAAATTTGTTCATTACCGCCCGCGCACCGCAATCCTCAACAATCTCGAATTCGATCACGCCGACATCTTTCCCGACCTCGCCGCGATCGAAACGCAGTTCCATCACCTGGTACGCACCGTTCCCGGCAACGGACTGATCGTCAGCAACGGCCGCGCGGCCGCGCTGGAGCGGGTATTGCAACGCGGCTGCTGGACACCGGTGGCGCGTTTCGGCACTGACGACAGCTGGCAGATCGATGCCGACAACCGCGTATTGCTTGACCGGGAAGCACAGGGCAAATTGGACTGGGACCTGCTCGGCGAACACAATCGCCAGAATGCGCTCGCCGCGCTCGCTGCAGCACGCCATGCCGGCGTGCCCGTCAAGCAGGGATTGGCGGCATTGAAAGAATTCAGGAACGTGAAACGGCGCATGGAGGTTCGCGGTGTCGCCAACGGCATTACCGTTTATGATGATTTCGCCCACCATCCCACCGCGATCGAAACCACGGTTGCCGGCCTGCGCCGCAAGGTCGGCACCGCGCGGATACTGGCCGTGCTGGAACCGCGTTCCAACACGATGAAACTGGGCATGATGAAAGAGGCATTGCCGGGCAGCCTGAAGGATGCGGATCTGGCGTTTTGTTACGCGGCCAACCTCGGCTGGGATGCGCGCGGCGCGCTGTTGCCGCTGGGCGACAAGGCGGTCGTTGAAGACCGGCTGGATAGCTTGATCGCCAAAATCGTCGCCGCCGCAAGACCCGGCGACCACATCCTGGTGATGAGCAACGGCGGCTTTGGCGGGATACACGAAAAATTGCTGGGACAGTTGCAGCGCTGACTTTTCAGGGGCGTTGGTTCGCGGGCATGGCCCGCTCCTACAAGGGCAAAGCCCTGACAACACGCAGGGCCCGGCGCCAACTCTGCTTCAGCAGATAGCAGATTGCCTACTTTTAGTGCTCCTACACTACTTTATTGTCCAGGCCCAATTCCTGTATTTTGCGCGTCAGTGTGTTGCGCCCGATCCCGAGCAGGGTGGCCGCCTCGATGCGTCGTCCGTTGGTGTGATGCAATGCCTGCTCGATCAGCGTGCGTTCAAATTTCGCGGTCAGGCTATCCATGATGCGCTCGTCGCCGCGTTGCAGCGCAAGCGCGGCCTGTTGCGCCAATGCCGCGCTCCAGTCATCCCCGGTTGATTCTCTCATCGCCGACACGCCGCGCCACTCAGGCGGCAAATCGGCGATCTCGATGGTCTGTGACGGGGTCATCACCGTCAGCCAGTGGCAAAGATTTTCCAGCTGGCGCACGTTGCCCGGAAATTCCTGCGCGCCCAGGTGCTGCAATGTCGCCTCGCTGAACTGCTTCTGTTCAACCGCCAGATCGTGCGCGCTCTTTTGCAGAAAATATTTTGCCAGCAGCGGGATATCCTCGCGCCGCTCGCGCAGCGGCGGCAGGCGCAGCCGGATCACATTCAGGCGGTGGAACAAATCCTCGCGGAACAGGCCCTGCTTGACACGTTCTTCCAGATTCTGGTGGGTGGCGGTAATGATGCGCACGCTGGACTTGATCGGCTGGTGTCCGCCGACACGATAGAAGTTTCCGTCCGACAACACGCGCAGCAAACGGGTTTGCAGTTCAGACGGCATGTCGCCGATTTCATCCAGGAACAGCGTGCCGCTTTCTGCCTGCTCGAAGCGTCCGCGCCGGGTCGTTGCCGCGCCGGTAAACGCGCCGCGTTCATGGCCGAACAACTCGGACTCAAGCAAATCCTTGGGAATCGCGGCGGTATTGATTGCAATAAACGGCTTGTCGGCACGCGGGCTGTGGCGGTGCAGCGCCCTGGCAACCAGTTCCTTGCCGGTTCCCGATTCGCCGTTGATCAGAACCGTGGCATGTGACTGCGACAGCCTGCCGATGGCACGAAACACCTCCTGCATCGCGGGCGCCTGGCCGAGCATGTCGGCATCGGCCTCAACCTGCTCGGTTTCGCCCGATTTGCGCAGGCTCTGCTCCAGCGCGCGCCGGATCAGTTCGACTGCGTGGTTGATATCGAAAGGTTTGGGCAGGTATTCGAATGCGCCGCCCTGGAACGCGGAAACGGCACTCTCAAGATCGGAGTACGCGGTCATGATGATGACCGGAATAAGCGGGTGACGCCGGTGCAGCGTCTGCAAAAAATCCAGTCCGGAACTCCCCGGCATGCGGATATCGCTGACCACTACCTGCGGTACGATGCCGTCGCCCAGCACCTGCAGCGCATCGTCTGCCGAGGCAAAACTTTTGAAATCGATATCCTCGCGTGCCAGCGATTTTTCCAGCACCCAGCGTATTGATTTATCGTCGTCTATTATCCAAACAGGTTTCATGGTTGTAGTCCAGATTTCAAGGAATGGGTAGCAATACGGTGAAGCGGGTACGCCCCGGCTCACTGTCAAATTCGATGATGCCGTGATGCTGGCTGACAAAGTCCTGCGCGATGGTCAATCCCAACCCGTGCCCGTCGGCATGCCCGGACACCAGGGGATAGAATATCTTGTCCTGCAATGCGGGCGGGATTCCGGGCCCGTTATCGATGATCTCCACCCGCACCGCCTGGCGGTGCAGACGCTTGATCAGCGTCGCCTGGTGCGCCACACGGGTGCGCAAAGTGATCATCCCGTTACCGTGCATGGCCTGGGCTGCATTGCGCACGATATTGAGCATGACTTGTATCAGTTGCTCCTTGTCGCCAACCAGCGCGGGCAAGCTGATATCGTAGTCGCGCTTTATCTTCAATCCCTCCGGCATTTCCGCCATGACCACGCTGCGCACACGTTCCAGCACTTCGTGAATGTTGAGCGCACTGGCGTGCGAGGCATTCTGCGGGGCCAGCAGTTTTTCCATCAGCGAACGCAACCGGTCCGCTTCCTGCACAATGACCTGGGTGTATTCGCGCAAGGCGGGTTTTTCCAGTTCCTGCTCAAGCAATTGCGCCGCGCCGCGTATGCCGCCAAGCGGGTTCTTGATTTCATGAGCAAGATTGCGCAACAGCAGGCGGTTGGCCTGGGTCTGGTCAAGCATCTGCTCTTCGCGAGCCAGTTTGAGCGGTCTGTCCATGGGGTGAAATTCGAGCAGCAAGTAGTGCTTGCCCAGCAGCAGCGGCGTTGCCGCGCAGCGCAGATGCGCCCTGCCGATTCCATGCGTTCCCAGTGTCAAATCGTGCTCGATAAAGCTGGCATTGTTTTGCACCGCCTGCTGCATGGCGTTGGCCAGTTGTTCGGTATGCGTGAATACCTGCTGGAGCGGAAGTCCATGCATGTTTTTTTCACTTATGTCGAACAGGTTCTCCGCGGCCGGGTTGATATAAGCAATGCGCGACTCCTCATCCAGCAGGATAACGGCGGTCGCAAGGTGTTCCAGTCCAAGGTGGGAGAATTCAGGCATACGGTTTACTGAGCAGAAAGCATGCCAGAAGAGACATCGAATTTGATTTTAATGCGGGTCGGTGCAAATCATCCGCATGATTCACGCCGGGTGTTGCTTCGGGCCGATACGCGCGGGTAGCGGGTCGGCTCGGGTGAAAATGCCGCTACTCATTGCTGACTCGCGACAGTTCGGTTTTGAGTGCGTCGACATTCTGCTGGTGAAGGTCGACCTGATCGCTTAGTTGCTTGATTTTTTCATCATATTTCGCGACATTTCGATAGGTGTGGCCATCTGCTCCCTTGAATACTTCAGGGTTTGCCTTGCCGTCCGCAAGATTTTGCTGGGCTGTTGCAAGCTGCTTTTGCTCCGAGTTCAACTCATCCTGCAAAATCTTGCGCCGCGTATCATCCCGTTCCTTTTGCGTTGCGCTACTCACGCTTGGAAAGCCCGCGGGTGCCTGGGCGGGCGGCAACATGGTCGACAGCGGTTCCAGATAGATTCGCTTGCCCCCCTTCAGCGGCGTGCTCGAATAGGTAACATTGCCGTTCTCATCCACCGACTTGTAAATATCGGCATGCGCCAACATCGGACATATGCACAGTACTGCAATCAGGTATCCAGCAAATTTCATGTCGTTTCCCCGGAAAATAACGTCTCAAGTATAGGACAAGCGCACGGCGCAGACAAACATTTGCGACCCAAAACAAAACGGGGCTTGCGCCCCGTTTTGTTTTGCCACATTTGCAACCGACTGCTTGCCGCCAATCGACTAGATACTGTAATACATATCGAACTCGACGGGATGCGTGGTCATGCGCAGGCGGGTCACCTCATCCATCTTCAATGCAATATAGGCATCGATGAAGTCGTTGGAGAACACCCCACCACGGGTCAGGAACTCGCGATCCTTGTCCAGATGTGCCAGTGCTTCATCCAGCGAGCTGCACACGGTCGGGATCTTTGCATCTTCTTCAGGCGGCAGATCATACAGGTTCTTGTCGGCAGGATCGCCGGGGTGAATCTTGTTCTGGATGCCGTCCAAACCCGCCATCATCAGTGCAGTAAAGCAGAGGTAAGGGTTCGCGGTAGGATCCGGAAAACGTGTTTCGATACGGCGCGCCTTTTCGTTGGGCACGTGCGGAATCCGGATCGAAGCCGAGCGATTTTTCGCCGAGTAGGCCAGCTTGGTTGGCGCCTCATAGTGCGGGACCAAACGCTTGTAGGAGTTGGTACCGGGATTGGTAATCGCGTTCAGGGCCTTGGCATGCTTGATGATACCGCCGATGTAATACAGCGCGGTCTCCGACAGCCCGGCATAGCCGTTGCCTGCAAACAGATTCTTGCCGCCCTTCCAGATGGACTGGTGCACGTGCATGCCCGAACCATTGTCACCGACGATAGGCTTGGGCATGAAAGTCGCCGTCTTGCCGTATTGATGCGCCACGTTGTGCACAACATACTTCAAAACCTGCGTCTGGTCGGCGCGCCGCACCAGTGTATTGAACTTGGTGCCGATCTCGCATTGGCCGGCAGTTGCCACCTCGTGGTGGTGCACCTCGACTTCGATGCCGATCTCTTCCAGTGCCAGACACATCGCGGCACGAATGTCATTCAGGCTGTCCACCGGCGGTACCGGGAAGTAGCCGCCCTTGACGGTTGGACGGTGGCCGGTATTGCCGCCGTCAAACTTTTCCGCTGAAGACCAGGCAGCCTCTTCGGAGTTAACCTTGACGAAGCAGCCCGACATGTTAATTTCCCAATTAACCGAGTCAAAGATGAAAAATTCCGGTTCCGGGCCGAAGTAAGCGGTATCGCCGATGCCGCTGGATTTCAGGTATGCCTCGGCACGCCTTGCTATGGAGCGCGGATCCCGGTCGTAGCCCTTGCCGTCGGTGGGCTCCACCACATCACAGGTGATCACCAGGGTGTTTTCATCCATGAACGGATCCAGAAATGCGGTTTCAGGATCCGGCATCAACAGCATGTCTGAAGCCTGGATACCTTTCCAACCCGCGATGGAAGAGCCGTCGAAGGCATGACCTTCCTCAAACTTGTCCATACCTACATATTTTGCGGGCACACCCACATGCTGTTCCTTGCCGCGTGTATCGGTAAAACGGAAATCCACGAACTTAACTTCGTGGTCCTTGATCATCTTTAACACATCAGTTGCCGACATCGACATAACCATCTCCCTAGACATCAAATTGAAAATTTATCCAAAAACCCGATATTTCTATTGCAGAAAGCGTGCCAA
>Ga0307376_10004736_pt1 | contig 12396 bp, 11 predicted proteins | sample TR2MG_FD_202536 | JGI IMG/M metagenome (GOLD analysis project Ga0307376, IMG submission 202536) | Soil microbial communities from Risofladan, Vaasa, Finland - TR-2 | ecosystem: Environmental > Terrestrial > Soil > Coastal area > Acid sulfate soil | place: Finland: Risofladan, Vaasa | collected... | reverse complement strand
CTACCTAACTCGTACTGATGGGTGCTATAAGGGGATACTGTCTGAGTGGACCTTACTATCGTTTTTATCTGTTAGGCAGATACGGTAAGGATATGTTAAGGAAGCGTTAGGAAAAATATCGTATTACTTATCACTTGCTTTTTATTTTATCATACAGGGAGGAGCTCAATCATTCTTATAGTTCTCTGTCAATACTTTATAAATCAACATCCTTTGAAACTTATCCGGCTCATCAAGATTTGGATGATGAGCTGATTCTTCAAACCATATAATATCCTTCTTTGGTGCTACAAGCTTATTATAATACTCAACAACTAATTCAGGAGCACAAGCAGCAATCCTATCATGCCTGCCTTCAAAAAAATAAACTGGTATCTTTAAAATGAGAATATCATTAAAAATATTTTTTTCATACGTTGATGGATTCTTACCCATTGATTCTCTAACAAAATTTGTTGATTTTGAGTAATTATCAAGATACCCTTCATAATAATATGGAGATCCCTTAATTACATCGAACAGACTTATACCCTTATAATAAATCCCTTTATACTTATTAATTAATTCCCTGGGAACAATATGGTTTTCCCTAATTCTTAATATTTCAGTAGTATCATTGTCTTCACTTAGTTTATTTAATAGCCATTTATATGTTATTTCCCTTGATATAGCATCATCAATCACTTGTCCCATACCTATATATGCATAATAATCATCAGGGTATCGTTCGATTAAGTGTATCCCCAAAACACTTCCAAAAGAATGTCCAAAAAGAAATATTTTATCTTGATTGAAGGTACTTTTTAATATTTTAGTCAACACAACAGCATCTTCGAGAATTTTGTTAAAAGAAATCTCTGTACTCTTTATCTTGTTATTATATGATAAGGCAGTCCCTCGCTGATCCCAATGCACTATTGTAAAGTAATTAATCAAACTATCCATACAATAGTGAGTAATAAACATTTCAGATGTACCTGGCCCTCCATGAAGCCAAAGTAACACCGGGTTGTTAATATCATTTGATTTTATCAATATTTTTTGTTTAAGCCCATGTAAATCCACATCCATCAAAGTGTCAACCTTTGAAGTATTAATTGAATATTGTGCTTCTGTATAAATGTTAAAGAAAAATAATATCGAGAAAATAATGAATAAATTTCTGATTACCTTCATGTTGATTTTATTAAGTGGTTCCTAACTTAAAAGTTTATTCTTTACAGTTAAAAACTGTACACATTAAAAATAGATAAAAATATTTATTGTTATATTTTTGCTGCGAATTAAGGATATGGAATACAAAGAATATCAAATAGATTAATGATTCGAAATTTCCAGGTTTTTCAAATATTTTATATTTCTCCCCAACTGAAACGATCATATATCTTCATCATATACAGACATCTCACTTAATTTCTGAATAGTTAGATAGCTTAGAATTGAAAGACTTATTAAGATTTAAGTGTAAAAACAATTTTACATGAACACCAAAATTTTTTGACGACTGCATACAGTTATTTGATGAAGGTTTTATAATATATATAAATAAGCTATAAATTTGCAATTTGCATGTAATGAAAGAATCTCAATATGAATTTAATATTAAAAGAATTTCAGAATCTGATAATAGATCAAACTCCAAAAACTCCACAAATTGATCTGAATAAACTTACGGGTGATCTTATTTTCTCCGGTAAGTCGATTCCTGAAAATGCTGCCAAATTATATGAACCTGTATTTAGTTGGGTGACAGAATATATTCAAAATGCCAGACGAATTACGAATATAAGGATCAATCTTGAATATTTCAATACTTCATCATCATTATGGCTGGCAAAAATACTTAAAGTTCTTACCCGGATTAATAACAATGATTATGTCTTAATTGTACACCTCTATGTGCATGTTGATGAATTTGATGATATTAAAGAATTTGATGATATTAAAGAAGTTTTTTTCCCAATTGCAGATATTTTACATGGTGCCATGCCCTGTGTTAGTATAAAACTATATGGGACAGACGACAAAGGCAAAATAGTTAAAGATACATTAGTATTAATCTAATCTTTATAAAGTTTTATCCTTACAAATCCTTTGCAGTAGCTCTGTTTTCCATTTTTCCATTCAATAGCAGTATTCAAGAAAGAAGATGAAGATTATCCAAAAATTAGAAAGATAGATGCCTTTAAGTCTTTTTAATAATGGAATATTTACCTGGACATTACGTTAATACCGTCCAATAGAAGAACCCTGTATGATTTGCCTATTGGCACGTTTTTAATAGTATTTCCAACAATGAGATCAAGAGAATTTTCTTTTATTACCTGTATCATGCTTTTGTTAACTATAAATGATCGTTGAACTCTGATAAAAGTATTTGAAGGCAGTTGATTCTCAATTGCTTTCATAGTAAAATGAATGATAAACTTTTCATTACTGGTATAAAGAGTAATATAATTTTCAAGAGCTTCAATATAGATTACATCTCTTTTCTTGATTTTTATGAGGGTTGATCCCTTTTTTATGAAAATCACCTCATCTTCGAGATTAGCCTGCTTTTTAGGTGAAAAGTACCTGATAGCCTTATCTATAGCTTTATAAAAGCGGCCATAGGAAATCGGTTTAAGCAGATAATCAACAATGTTAAGTTCAAATGCCTTTAAGGCAAATTGATCACTGGATGAAATGACAATTATATTAGGTTTGTAATCGAGGCTTTCGATAAAATCAAAGTCTTCATTTGAAAGTATTTCTATATCAATAATAATAAGGTTTATATCCTGCCTTTTTGATAATTCGTTCCTTATTGACAAAGAATTATTGAATACTCCAACCAGATTGAGAGATGAAGACTTTCCAACAAGTTCTTCAAGAAGTCTGCATCCTGCGCTATCCGAACCTATAATACAATTCATAAATAAAAATTAAGAAACCATTTAACAAAAGAACCATAGGGATTCATTCCTAAAAATATTAACATGCTTATTAAACAACCCAAAATGTGAAATTGTTTAACATCAATAGAACTATTAATTCGTATTTAGTATAAGCGGTTGAATCACCGCTATTAGGATATGACTATCGGCAGTCAGGTTCTAAAACTGAAAAGGTCCAATAATAATCAGTATTTCACCAAGGCTATAAATAGCATATAACTAAGGTTTTAACCTTTGGAGATTTGTGTACTTTTTATTTAATAAGGAATTTTTAGACAAATTCTTTTCTATTGCTTTAACAATATTGTAAAGTTTATAATATCATATTTACAAACAGAACCCCTGATCAACTATTCTTTTTTGGGACTCCCACTCGCCCAATAACCAAAGAAATAACAACCAGGATAGAAGCAATTATGGCAGCAATTGGCAAACTCTGTTGAACAGTTGATCCAACACTTAAGTTACCAATGAACTTAGGGACAAAGGTACCCCCTAACAAACCAACAGAGAAAATAATACCAAAGATGCTTCCATATAAACTCGGGTCAAATTTCGCAAAAGTAACCCCAATAATGGTTGGAAATATCGGGCCAAAAGCAAATCCGGCAAGTAGAACAGCAAAAATTCCTAACCCGGGACTTTTAGCAACAATCATAAGAATAATAGCTACAACCGACAAAAGGGACATCAAAAAAATCACTTTTGAACCTTTGGCAGTTAAATTCTTTATGGCAGAAGATAGAAACCTGCCAGCCATCATAGCTACCCCGAAAAGACTAAGTACCAGACCCGCCTTTGATGCTGCATTAATATTATTTCCTGCAGCTCTATAAAGTTCTTCCATGAGTTTTTTGATCCATGTTCCCATTGATGAATCCATAGATGTGAAACAAAACAGAGCAAGCGCGCCAATCAATACGGCACCTTTGGAAAGTAATTTAAATGCCATGGAAAGCTTATAGCCTGATGAAACCTTGGGAAAGTTTGCCAAAAAAACAAAAATCAGAAAAATAAGTGAAAAAATACCAATAATTATTAGTGCTGCTGTGTAACTTAATTTTAGCACGTTAAGTATAAAAACGACAAGCAATGGAGTTAATGTGTAACCAAGACCAAAAAATCCATTTCCAAAATTACTGGCACGGGCAGGATCTTTGCCCTCAAAAAGAACTACAGGAATAAGAGTATTGCCAACAGTGTTTAAAGACATAGCACCTATTCCTAAAAAGATGCATGCTATTAATGCAAGAGAGAAACTTGAAGAAAAAGCCAGCATGAACATGCTAAGACTGGTCACTAAAAATCCCAGGATGGCAACAGGCTTATAACCTACCTTATCAACTAAGGGGCCAATAAATATTTGTACAATACAACTTGTCAAAAATAAAGCCGTTACAAGAGTGCCAAATTGACCTCCATCAATATTCAATGCAGCCATTAACTCTATTGATATTGATCCCAGAATAATGAAGCAAATGGCAAGTGTAAAAACTGCCATTAGTGCTACAGTTGCTGTCATTTTATTATTCATCTTTTCTATTTTTTAATTTTTAGATATATACAAATTTTAAAAACACCACAATATAATATTAATTCTAATTAGTCAACTCCGGATGTTCCATAAATGCATAACAAAGAATGTGAGAAATAACCATATGAGCATCTTCAACAAGTCCGTAATGCTCCGAGTCAATTATGGCAACATGTTCTGCAATTGTTGCCAGCCCTCCTTTTTTCCCGCCAACTAATGCAACAGTTACAAGTCCTTCAGCCTTTGCCCATTTAAAAGCTTTGATAAGATTTGGAGAGTTTCCACTCACGCTCATAGTTATTACAACATCACCTGGTTTTGCATAGTTCTGCAACTGACGTAAGAAAATATCTTCATAAGAATAATCATTCCCAATAGCTGTAATCCATGCAGTATTATCATTTAATGACATGCAGCGAAATCGTTTTTGAAGTTTATCTGATGAGCCTTTCCCCAGATCAGTAATAAAATGAGAGGCAGTCCCTGCGCTACCTCCGTTCCCGAAAACGAAAATCTGTTTATCCTCTTTGTTAGCCTTTACAAGCACTTGAATAATATCATCTATAATATCAAATGGCAATTTACTTAATGTCTGATTCAGACTTTCAATATAATTTTTCATCCATTTTCTCATGACACTTAATTTTTTATTTATTTTTCAAATTTACTTTTGTTCTCGGCACTTTTAGCCAATAGGAGAGCTCCAACACAGATGACATCTTCTCCCAGGTTTGCAGTTGTCACTTCAGGAAGAGGATGAAAATCTTTTACTACGTATTTTGGGAGGAATATATTAATCCTCGAAGTAAGGGTCTCTTTCATCAGGCTTAGCCCTCCTCCAATAACTATTATTTTCGGGTGAAAAAGCAGGACAACATACGAAAGGGCAAAGGCAATATTATCAGCTGTCTGGTCAAGTATGCTCACAGCCCCCAAATCTCCTTTCCTGATTGCTTCGGAAAGAAATTTTGCTTCTCCTCCGTTCATCCCCTCGGTTAATTTTGCCAAAACGCTGTCCGGATCAGATTCTGTAAATTTTCTTATTTTCCTGTCAACGCTCCAACCACAGCACTCAGACTCCATTGTTCTCCCGTCACGGTCAAAAATTGCCATGCCTATTTCGGCCTCACCTGGTTTCTCTCCATGATAGATCTGCCCGCCAACAACCATACCTCCACCCATGCCACTTCCCAGCGTAATAAAGAATACCCGCTCTATACCCTTCCCACGGCCTATTACTGCTTCAGCCAGCGCCCCTGTATTGGCATCATTCTCTACCTTTACCGGCAGCCCTGATTCTTTTTCCAGCCATGGTACGAGAGGAAAATTATTCCACCCGGCAATATGATGAGACGTACAAATTTTACCGTTTTCAAAATCTACCGGGCCTCCAAACCCCAATCCTATGGATATTGGTTTATATCTGTCAAAATATTTAATGGCTTTTAAAATTTCTTTTCTTATACCTTCTCCCCCAAGTTCCTTATCAACAATGGCACGATAACGGTCAATAATTTTTGCACCTGAATCACCAATAACAGCCTGGAATTTTGTGCCCCCAATTTCAATACCAAGATAATGGTTCATAGTTATTCTCTATTTAATAATTGACTAAAATACAATAGTTTATAAATTAAAACTGCATACTAAAACGATCTTCCCATGTACTCATTCTTAATAAATAGACTGCTTTCAGACACAGCAAAATCCAGGGTCTCGGATTACCTGTGTAAATATAACAAAAGTAAATAGTCTGAACTTTAAAATTAATATTCAACTGGTGCAATTAACAAAACTTTCTGATTATATTTCTAATGTTTCGTATTGGGATTAACATATTTTTACCATTTTTATGCCCAGATATTTTTATAACCTTGCTATTAAAATATTTCTGAAAATGAACACAACCAAGATAAAAGAAAAACTGATTGCTCCGGGCAATCTTATCCCTTTCATTCTCATAACCTCATTATTCTTCCTCTGGGGCCTGGCCAATAACATGACTGATACTCTGTTAGCTGCATTTAAAAGAATAATGAGCATGACAGATGGAAGGACTTCTCTTATCCAGATTTCGTGCTATGGTTTAGGATATTTTATTTTTGCTCTCCCTGCTGCCATATATATTAAACGATTCTCCTATAAATCAGGAGTTTTACTCGGACTTGGACTATACATCATCGGTTGCCTAATGTTCTATCCGGCAAAAATGACCGGTAATTATTTCCATTTCCTGGGAGCTCTATGGATTTTATTTGGGGGACTTTCAATACTCGAAACAGCTGCAAATCCCTACATTATTGCAATGGGTAAAGAAAGTACAGGAACAAGAAGACTTAATCTTGCACAATCGTTTAACCCTCTTGGATCAATTATGGGAGTGGTTATTAGCCAGATATTCATTCTTTCAGAGCTCAATACTGCTTCAGCTACTGAAAGAGCAGCAATGGCCTCTGCTGATCTTCAGACTATTCAAAACGGGGAGCTGAATGCTGTAACTATGACTTATATATCAATCGGATTTATGCTCCTAGTTTTATGGCTTGTAATTTTCTTTGTCAGAATGCCTCGCTCATCCGATGCAGGTTCTTCCGTTAATCTCGGACCAACTCTGAAAAGGTTGCTAAAGAATAAGAATTATGTTATGGGTGTTTTAGCACAGTTCTTTTATGTAGGTGCCCAGATCAGTGTATGGTCCTTTACAATACGATATGCAATGGCTTCTCTTAACCTGGAACATATTATACTTCCTGGTGGTAAGACCCCTGAACAAGTAGCTGCAACCTATTATATAGCAGCTCTCATACTTTTCGCTTCATCAAGATTCATTTTTACATTCCTGATGAAATTTTTCCGACCTTCATCTTTACTTGCTTATGCTTCTGTAATGGCAATCATTAGCACATTTATCGTTATTTTTGGTAAAGGAATGGTTGGAGTAATTGCCCTGGTATCGATTTCCGGATTTATGTCGCTGATGTTTCCAACCATTTTTGGTCAGGCTGTAATTGGACTTGGAGATGATACTAAAATTGGCGGATCAGGACTAATAATGGCTATCCTTGGAGGAGCTGTGATTACCTTCTTTCAAGGAAGAGTATCAGATATGACAGGCAATATACATTATTCATATATTGTCCCTCTGGTTTGTTTCGGAATAATAACATACTATGCTATAATTAGCGGGAAAATGGAGAAAATGCTGAAGTCAGAAAAATAAACTGTCCAGTGATAAATAAATTGTTTCTACTTTACCAAAAGATTAACTCTTAGCTTAAATTCATCATAAATAGTCTTATCTCCAAGATTATCGAAGAAGGAACCTGAACCGTACCGTATATTATATTTCGTCCTGTCCACAATTATGTTAGCAAAAAACCACAGGCCATCATCTTTTTTCTGCATCGTGGCTTTAATGTCAATTGGATTAGTTATATCCTTGATTGTGAGTGTTCCTGTAACCAACCCAGTACCTTTATCAAAAGGAGTACTACCCGTAATAATAAGTTTTGCTACAGGAAATTTCTCTGTGCTGAAAAAATCATCAGATTTCAGATGAGTTTCTAGTCGGGCATTTGCTTCAGAATCTTTAAGTGTCGTCATGTCAATATTAAATTCCCCCGACACAATTTTATTTTCCTGCCAGTTTATCCATCCCGATTTTAGATTTATTGTACCAGTATGCTGACCTGTAACTTTTTCACCTAACCATAATAATTTGGTTTTATCTGTATCAGCAATTAACTTTTCCTGGGCATTAATATTCGTCAATAATAATCCTGATAATGTTAAAAATAATAGTGCTTTTTTCATATTTCATTAATGTTTGAATTGCACTATAAAACATGAGAACTGACCTATTTGTTCAATTGAAAATAGAATATCCCTATAAATTGGTTGAAGCAAATGGTAATTGAAAAGATGTTCAGAGTTTATGTATATTTAGTCCCCCGCTTATTTCGAATACCATTCCCGTAGAAAAATTCCAGTCGCCTCTTGCTAATGAAGCAATAGATTTACCGATATCTTCCGGCAAACCCCATCTTTTTTGTGGAACAAGCCCTTCACCTATCAGCTTATCATATTTATCCTTAATTTTTGCTGTCATATCTGTCTGTATAACACCAGGACGAACTTCAAAAACAAGAATCTCTTCATGGGAAAGCCTGTCAGAAAACACCGTTGAGGCCATGCTAAGGCCTGCTTTTGAAATACAATATTCAGCCCTGTTTGTTGATGAAAGCTTTGACGAGACAGATGTAACAAATATTATTACAGGAACATAATTGACCAATTTTGACTTAAGCCAGATCATTTCTTTGGCAATCTTCTGGGCAAAGAATACCGGACCTCTAAGATTAACATTCATTACTCTGTCATAGCTCTCTTCAGTCATGTCAAGAACGTCATCCCGGAGCAGAGGTGCAACTCCGGCATTATTAACCAGTAAATCGATCCTGCCGTACCTTTCCAGAATATTTATAACAACCTCATTTTGACAATCAGTGCATGAAATATCGAGACCAACAGGAAAGAATTGAGCTCCTATCTTTTCAGCCTCCAGGCGAAGTATTTCCATCCCTTCACTATCTACTGAACGTGCGATTGCCGCAATATCAAAACCTTCACCTGCTAAAGCAATTGCAACACCTCTGCCAATTCCTCTGCTGGCACCTGTAATTACAGCTACAGGTTTTTCATTCATACGTAATGAGTATATCAGGTTTACAGTAAATTCCGATTTAAAGGTAGTAATTTGCGTGACTCGGACAACAATAAGGGCATTAATCTTTACATACCCTATCAATCCACAATTCCTCTTCTGAGTGACTTTCTCTAATTAATTATGAATAGTATCCTGTTTCCCCCGGACGTTAATTATTATAATTCAGGCACATCGACCCAGCAGCGCCTTTTCCAGCTTTCCAATCCTTTTTCTGCAAGTTGTACACCTTTAGCTCCTTCATACAAATTCCATGGGAAGGGTTCTTCGTTTACAATATGCTTCAGGAATAACTCCCATTGTACTTTAAAAGCATTATCATAACTTTCCTGATCCGGTACTTTTGACCAGCTATCATAAAAATTTATAGATTGAGGAATATCAGGGTTCCATACCGGTTTTGGTGTATTGCTATAATGTTGTATGTAACAATCCCTTAATCCAGCAACAGCAGAACCTTTAGTACCATCCACCTGCAGGGTTAGTAAATCATCCCGTCTTACTCTAACAGTCCATGAAGAATTAAAGTGGGCAATGATGCCCCCTTCCAGTTCAAATGTTGCATAAGCGGCATCGTCAGCAGTACATTTATATGTTCTCCCAGTTTCATCAACCCTTCTATCAATATGTGTTGCACCCAGGCAGGAGACTGAGACTATCTTGCCAAACACATTATCCAACAGATATCTCCAATGGCAGAGCATATCGACAATAATACCTCCGTCATCCTCTTTCCTATAATTCCAGGAGGGACGTTGTGCAGGAATAGAATCGCCTTCAAACACCCAGTATCCAAATTCTCCTCTGACAGAAAGAATTTTTCCAAAAAATCCCTGCTTAATAAGACGTTTAAGTTTTACAATTCCTGGAAGCCACAATTTATCCTGAACAACACCATTTTTAAGCCCGGCATTTTTACATAATTCATATAGTTCTAATGCAACCTTTGTACTCACAGCAACTGGCTTTTCACAATAAATATGTTTACCTGCTGTTATGGCTTTCTTCACATCTTCGGCTCTTCTCCCTGTTATTTGAGCATCAAAGTAAACACTGTTTGCGGGATCCTTAAGTTCAACATCCAGGTTAGTACTCATTTTAGTAATCCCGGTTAATGCACAAAGCTTTTTTAGTTTATTTTCATCACGACCAATAAGTGTTGGATCGGGTAAAATAGTTTCCCCTGGGCCAATCTTCACACCGCCCTGTTTAATTATTTCAACAATAGACCTCAGTAGGTGCTGATTTGTACCCATTCTACCGGTTACACCGTTCATTATTATTCCAATTGTATGTTGCTTCATTTATAAGATTTTTTAGGCGAAAGCTTTATATGATGCAATAATATTTTTCAAAAATTTTGTCTGGTCCTGCTTCCAGTATTCATTAGAAAATATTTCAACCTCATTGAATCCCCTGAATCCTGTTGCCTCAACCCACGATCTTATTTCCCTGATCGGAATACATCCTTCACCCATTAGTTCACGATCGTTCAGGATATCGTTGGTTGGTGATTTCCAATCGGATATATGAAATGCCAGTAATGTGTTATTTTCCCCGGATCGAGTTATCTCTTTTTCCAGAAAGGGATCCCACCAGACATGATAAACATCTACTGCCACACCTAACCATTTCGAATTAATCGCTTCAGCCAGATCGTTTGCTTGTGCCATTGTATTAATAGCTGAACGGGTGTCAGCATACATGGGATGGAGAGGTTCAATAGCTAACTGTATATCTGCAGCCTCGGCTTCAGGAAGTATCGAGGCGATGCCGTCATGTATCTGATTACGTGAGTCTCCTAAAGGCTGTTCAGGATCTGCACCACATACAAGCACGATCATTTTTGTACCAAGTAAGAATGCCTCTTCAATTGCTCTTCTGTTATCATCAATGGCAGCCTGTCGCTTATTATGTTCCTTCCAGGCGAAAAAACCTCCCCTGCAAAGTGAAACAACTGTGAGATCATGTTCGCGTAACATCTCTCCTGTTTTCATGATGTCCCTTCCCCTGAGTGCGTCGCGCCAAACTGTAATTCCCTTTACACCATTGTCAGAATATTTCTTTGCTGCCTCTTCAATAGTAAATGGTTTTGTTGTAACCGTATGAATACAAAGCCTTGACAGATCAGGATGTGAGATAGCACTCATTTAATACAGTTAAAAAAAGTGTAATAGTTGTCATTATTGATTATTCGCTGGAGATAAAGAGATACCTCACGAATATGATAATCTCCCCACATACTCGATTCACCAAACGGGATTTTACTGCCAGCCGGTACAAAATCCCATCCATTCGGTCTATGATAAACGGAGTGTAACAACAATCCCTGATGATTTTCATCTTTGCTTATATAAGGCTCATCTAACAAAGTATATATTACACTTAGACCTGCCTGCCAATAGCGATTTCCTCCTTCAGCATCTCCCCTTTTTTCTAAATAATTTCCTAAACGTAAAAGGCCCTGTGAGGCTATTGCTGCTGCTGAACTATCAACAGGCTCAAATGAATTATAAGGATCAGCATTTTTCCCCAGATAATCCCCCATATTATTCAGTCCAGGGGCTCCTGTATCCCAGTAGGGCACCCCATCCAAAGGAGTATTTTCAATATAATAATCGCAAGTAGCTCTGGCTGCTTTAAGCATTAAAACAGAGAGAGTTTCTTTCCCTCCAAATTCAAGGAATTCTTCACTATTTGAATTTCCCATCCATTCAAGTAGTTCAGTAAACCCACACATTGCCCACGCCAGACCTCTTGTCCAGGTGGTAAAACCTGAATAGCCCTGCTGAGAGTTAGGGCAGCGGAAGTTTCCATCTTTCAGATTGAAAATACTTTCATGTGCAGTACGTCCATTTACATCATATAGATCGCGTCCTTCACCATAAAATATGGAAAAAGTTGCTGTTGCCTTAATATGTTGAATTGCACGTTCAAGTAAACTGATTCTTATATCACCTTCACCATGTAAAACATGGCCCAGCATGTGGCTAAGGATCAATGCACGGCATGACCTTATTGTATCTACAAATAATGAATGAGCGCCATTGAAAGAATGTATATAGCCACCATCTTTTATTGATGTCCATCGCGAAGCCTGGACTGCACCGGAGATTTTAAGTGCCAGCTCATAATAACTTTTCTCCCACTCGTTGATTGGGATTTTACCCTCATGCATCAAACGTAATAAATTTCCGTATGTG
>Ga0307376_10004735_pt1 | contig 12397 bp, 12 predicted proteins | sample TR2MG_FD_202536 | JGI IMG/M metagenome (GOLD analysis project Ga0307376, IMG submission 202536) | Soil microbial communities from Risofladan, Vaasa, Finland - TR-2 | ecosystem: Environmental > Terrestrial > Soil > Coastal area > Acid sulfate soil | place: Finland: Risofladan, Vaasa | collected... | reverse complement strand
TCAAAGCACATTCATGATTGAAAGTCCAGATAAACTAAAAAAAATATTTAATGATAATATAATTGATAGTAAAATTGATTATATTTGTCCTTTTGGAAATGGTAATAGTGCAGAAATAATTTTTAAAATATTAAAAGAAATTATATGAAACTATTAAATAACATATTATTATTCCTATTTAGAATAGGAATATCAATAAAAAGACCAATTAAAGGTTCTTTTGAAATTCTTGATGATTTTAGATATTCATATCTGTTTGGTAGAACACTAATGGTAGACGAACAACAATATTATTCGGATGGTAATGTTAGTAAAGTTAATAATACGACCTATCAATTTGATATTAAAAAAGAGCATGTTTTTGCAAAACCACAATGGGATAAACCTGAAATGGATTTTGATTATACATCAGGTATGTTATTTAGTAATGAAAAGTTTTTATATGGTTCTTTTGAAGCAGAGATTTATATACCAAAAGGTTATGGATTATGGTCAGCATTTTGGTTACAAGGAGAATCTGAAAAAGGGTTTACTGAGATTGATATATTTGAATATTATGGAAAAGACCATAGATTTTCATATTGTACTGGTTATGGCATTGATTATGCACATAATTTAAGTAAAGGTGGTATTGGTATTCATGATAAAAGATTAGAAAATTCATGGAATAAATATAGAGTTGATTGGTATGAGGGTAAAGATATTAAAATATTTGTTAATGATATATTAGTTGGAAAAAGGTATGGAAAACCATTTACAATACCTATGAATTTAATTATTAATATGGCAATTCGAAAAAAAATTGGTACTAAATTAGATAAATTTTTACCGACAAAAATGTTTGTGAGAAATATTAAATACTATAAATAATAAACCAAATAACTAAATTATGAAAATTGCAAATGTAATTCATGAAAACGAACTGGTAAATCATGTAAAGTCTGATTATGTTAATTATTTTAACGAACTCAAAGCATATGATGAATTAGATAAATCATTACCTACATTATATGTTGGTTGGTCTTTTATGAAAGCAAGTAATCCAGATAACCCAATAATTCAAAATGCTGATATTCTTAAAAAGAAAATCATAACAAACGAATTATATTGGGAATTTAGTTTTAATGAAAGTAAAGCATCACATGTTAAAGGTGTTAATACGTTTGTTGGTCTTGTGCCACAATTCTATTTCAGTCCGAAATACAATTATATTAATTTAGATCCAGTTTTTTTCCAATTAAAAGACATTAATGACCTTATGGATGTTTGTCCTAAGAAAATTGATGTTAGTTATATTTACAAGAATGAAATGTTATATTTATTAACTGATAATAAAATCTGGGGCATAAATCTCAAGATGTATGATTTCTTTAAATTTAGTATTGATGAAATTATCGAACAATTATCGATAAGAACTACAACGTCACATACTGATACAGAAGGCTTAACATATCAGTCTTACTATAAAATCTTCCCAAATTTCGAACATTTAAAAAGATATCTCGTTACGATATTGTCAAAATGAACATTACATAGTATTTATAATAAATAAATATAATTACTATGGAAAATAATGTAGAAAAAGCACTTAGTGATTTTGTTGACGAACCTGCTGAAGAAGCAAATGTTGAAAAAATCGATGACATTAATAAGAAAAAAGTCGTTCTTGATGAAAGAGAAGGTCTGATTGAAAGGCTTGACCGTGTATTTATTGATAAATCTGGAAGACAATTACTAAGAGAACAATATTAATATTCATTTAATAATGGGAAATGAAAAAAAAACGAATCTTTCTGAAGAATATTTAAGAAAGTTCAGGCATCGTTCTGGCTATGTAATCAGCGAATCACCTAAATATCGCCCGTTGGTGACTGATGGTGAAGAATTTGATGAAATGCCAGTATTAACTAATGAAGCGGGTGAACAAGAAGATGCACCAAAACCAGAAGGTCAAGTACCTCCTGCACCTTCTAATGACCAACCACAAGGTATGCAACCACCTACACCTGAACCAGCATTTGATGCTCAAGCAGGTCAAGAACCGCCAGCAAATACACCTATTGACCCAATGGCAGCAGGTGGAATGCCAGTTGACCCAATGGCAAACCCAATGGGTGCTCCTGAACCTGAGAATCAAGTGGATGACCTCCAAAACGAAATAATTAAACACAATCTCGAAGCAATGAAAAGTCTTCACGACCAATTGGAAGGATTGAACTCAACAATAATGAGTTTAAATCAAAAAATGGAAGTATTAAGTGCTGATGTTGAAGAAGTTCGAGAACCAAGTAATTCTGAAAAACTCATGAATAAAACAAATGTGAGTTATCCTTATTATTTTAATTTAAATGATTTATGGTCGGATAACTGGTTTGAAGAAAAACGTATGAATGCTGATGGTACTGGTAGAAATGGAACAGGTAAAAACGAAGCAGGTATGAAAGAATTACCTGACGGTACATATGTTGCAGACTTTGATGATTTACCTCAAAAGTCTAAGATTGATGTACAGAACAGTTTTAATGATATGGTATAGTTATGAGAATTAATCATCCACACGGTTCAAAAGAAAGACTCTTTGAAATGATAAGTAGAGTTAATGGTCTTAATGAAGAAATTCTTCCTACGGAGAAAAAAAATGAGATTATTAATAATTTTATTGAAGAGGTATGTGAATATCTGGGTGTTAATAATGATAAAATAGAAATATCGTATGATTCCAAAGAAGCACAAGAGATGACTTCTTTTGGTAAACAAACTCCAAGTACTGGAATAATTAGAGTAGTTGCTGCAAATCGAAATCTTGCTGATGTTTTAAGAACATTAGCACATGAATTAGTACATCGTAAACAAGAAAAAGAAGGTAAACTTTATCATGGTGCTGGTGATGATGGTACTGATATTGAAAATGAAGCAAATGCAGAAGCTGCATTAATAATGAGGAAGTTTGGTAAAGCTAACCCAATAATTTTTGAATAAAAAAAATATACAATGAAGATACTTAACCCAATTGGCAGTAAAGAAAGATTTCTTGAAATGTTTCAAGGAGTGAATAAGGTTCAGCTAAATGAACTTTCTACAAATGTAATGCAAACAGGTACACAATTAGTGGAAAAGGCATTTGAAGAATTAAAAAATAAAGTTGCTCAGATTAAACAAACAAATACACAAGTAGTTGGTGAAGATAATTTTGTTGAAATAATTACAATTGATAATGAAGGTAATCAAATTACTTTTACATTCAAAGTTAATTCAACAGAAGCAGACCAAGATGGTGTATATAATGTTGATAATGCTGTTTTAACTAAATTTAAATTAACATCAGAAAGATTTAATGTTGAATGGGAAGAAAATATGAAGTTTCTTCAAGAATTTAATGCTAATCATGGTTCTGAAATCATGAATGTTGTTAGTGAATTTGCTAATTTTGAAACAGATACTGCAAGTATTGATGATGAAATGTACGAAGAAGCAATAAAACTTATTGATAAAGTACCATATAGAAAAGGTACTGAAACAATGCAAACCAATAAAGCATATGCTGACCAGAAACCAACGAATCCTAAATTAAGAGTTCATTCAGACGAACTAACTAAATTCGTCAGTGAAATGGAAGATTATGTTAATGATGCTGATGCTGAAGAAGAAGATATTTTTGCACTACCTAATGAACATGGTGATAATGAATTACCTAATGATGATGGTAGTAGAGGTATTGACCCTTATGACCAAGAAACTGATAATTCTGGTGAAAATGATTGGGAAATCAGTGGCAAGAAACCTGAAAAACCTAAATATCATCCACCTTATATGGACAAAACTCCTAATAAAGAAAGAGCAGTTCCAAGTTGGGCAGCAGATTTATTGGAAGATAATGTTAGTTCGGATAATAATATTGGAGCTGACCAATATGACCAACAAATGGCTGATGCTGAAAAAGGAAGAAATGATTGGGAAGTTAGTGGTAAAAAACTACGAAAACCAAAACAAGCACCTCCTTATATGAAAAATATTGGTAATAAAGAAAGAGCAGTTCCTGCATGGGCAGAAGATTTATTGGAAGATGATGTTATTGAAGCAACTGACCAAGACAGATATGAAGATATTGTTTTTATGCAAGGTGAAGAAGCGGATGAGCCACTTGAGATTTTAAGAAATCAAGGTGAAGATGCTGCAATGAATTATTTAAAACAATGGCATGATATTGGAAATCATATGGGTAAATCAGAAAAAGGTGCTGGTTCAAGTGACAGAACATATGAAAAAGACGGATATATTATGTCATGGAATTTTCCACTTAATTATATTGGTTTAGAATATGATTTATCTATGATGAATGAAGATACTGAAAAGACAGAATATCCCGACCAAATAGGCAAAAAATTTAAACCTAAAAATCAGTTTCCTAAGAAAAAGAAAAAACCACAATCAGTCGTAAAACTAAGTGAAGAATCTGAAATACCCCAAGAATATTGGGGAAATCCTGAAGATGAAATTAATGAAGAAGATACTGTTGATGTTGAAGTTAATAATGAATTAGAAGGTGGATTAGCTGATGATAAAACACCAGCAGATTTTGACCCCAAACAATTAGCAATGGGACTTGAAGTTGAAATGGAACATACTGATGACCCAATGGTTGCTATTGAAATTGCGATGGACCACTTAAGCGAAATTCCTGATTATTATACACATCTTGATAAAATGGAAAAAAATGCAAGTGTTGATAATGAAGAAAAGAATCAGGTTGAAAAAGATAATCCTGAACTATATCCTGATGGTTGGAAAGAAATGGACGGAATGTTCATGAATCCAAACAGTCCTATGCATAAATCTGAGAACGATGAAGAAACCGATGAATTGCTTGGTTATAAGCCACATAATGTGAATGATTATGCAAATGAAGAATTTGATTATGCTGGTGCTGAAAGAGAATATAGTGATAAAGAAGGTTATGATGATAATGCTGATAATAAAAATAATGATATACCAGAAAACTTTTGGCAAGAATTTCAATCATTAATTGATGAGTTTGGAGAGCATATTGTTAATTATTTATTTAATAATGGTTTAAGAGGTTATTATGAAACAGTAGCAAAAGGAAATTATACAATAGATGATGTTAAACGAACATTAGAAATGTTAAAAGGTTCTGAAGTGAATGAAAACGATACAGAAGAATATCAAGGTAATGTTGGTGACCGATATCAAGATGCTGAAGGTAATCAATTAACAGTAAGAAATAAGGAAAATGATAGTGTTGGTCTTCAAAGTCAAGAAGGTGATAAAGAAATTGCTACACAGGATTTACAGTATCTAAAAAAATTAGGTGAGAGTGTTGAAACAGCAAAAAAAGTATTGAAAGACAGAGGATTTAATACTGAAATGACAAAAAAAGAAGCAGTACTGATTTTAATTAAACACAATATTAAATAATTACAAATTTTTTACATAATAAAAAGACTACCATGTGTAGTCTTTTTTGTTTATGAGTATTTATGATAAAACAAAAAGATGTCAATATTTAGGTCATATTTTTCAAAGAACAATACTCTAATTAGTTCTAACTTAACTAACAACTCTCAGAACCCTGTTACTGAGATATCATACGGTTCGTTACAACAAAGGGTTACTCGCTTCATATTTGATGTCGATTTAAATAATTTAATTAATAAAATTAATAACGGATTCATTATTCCAAATAGCGGAATGACTCATATACTACATATGACTAATACAATTAGTTATGCTCAACAATATCTTGGAAAGAAATCTTATAGTGATTCAATTGAAAGAGCAAGTAGTTTCGATTTAGAAGTCTTTAATATTGATGAAAATTGGGATGAAGGCAGTGGTTATGACTTTATTTTTAGTGATATTTATTCTCCAAACGTTGTTACACAAGCATCAAATTGGAAAAACAGAAGAAGTGATATTTCTTGGTCAACTGCTGGTGCTTATGAAAGTGGTAGTAGTGAGATAATTGGCGTACAGAGTTTTGAAAACGGTAGTGAAAACTTTAATCTTGATATTACTGACTATATTAATCAGAGATTATTTGGAACAGGCAATACATTTACTGGTGATTCATATGGTCTTGGAATTAAATTTCCTGATAATCTTGAAGAAGAACTAACAACATTTACTCAATCAGTTGCATTTCATGCAAAAAACACTAATACATGGTACGAACCATATATTGAAACAATTATAGATGATACAATAACTGATGATAGAAATTATTTTTATCTTGATAAAGATAATGAATTATATCTTTATGTTAACATTGGTGGTATTGAACAGAATATAACAGTTAATAGTGTTAATATTTATGATTATAATGATAATCTTGCTATTATGTTAACTGGCGACTCAATTATTAATGTAAGTAAAGGCATATATAAAATAATGTTAAATATTGATTCAGATAGTTATCCTGATGCAGTTATATTCAGAGATGAATGGAATCTCGATATTAATGGTAGAGAAACACAACATAGTGGTGAATTTTATCTTATTTCACAAAATAAATACTATACATTCGACCAATCAAATCAAATTAATTTTGAAAATTACTTTTTTTATTTTTGGGGAATATCTGAAAAAGAGAACATTACTGCTGGAAATGTAAGAAAAATTAAATTAACTATAAAAGAACTATATACAAATCAAAATAATTTCTTACCTTTGGATATCGAATATAGAGTATTCACAACTGCTGGCAGTAAATACGAAATCGATGTAATACCTTTTACAAGTGTTAATAGAACAAGTGTTGGGTATGAATTTAATCTTGATACTTCTTGGTTAATACCCCAAGATTATAAATTACAAATAAGAATGAAAAATGGTAGTTATTATGAAAATAAACAAACGTTATCATTTACTGTCGTTTCTAATTACTTATTTGGAAATTAATTGAAAAAAGACTAATTATTTTTAAAAAGTCTTGTATTTATGTTTAATGAAGGCTATATTTGTAGCACAATTAATAATTGAAAAATAATTTTACTGTAAAAACTATTGAAAAATGGAAAATCAAGCGCAGACAGGGCAAGACCTGTCACATTTAAAGTCTATGTTTTCGGACTATCAAAAGAAACAATCTCAATCAACTAACAAAAAATCACGTGAAGACCTTTTAGCTAAGTATTTCGTTCCACGAAAATCTAAAGAAGTTTTCAGAATTTTACCCCCAAAATCAGGCAGAAAGCATATTGATGAAGCATTCTTCCATGTTGTAACGACAAATGCAGCAGGTGGTAAGAAAAAACACGGTAGTGTGATTTATTGTCCAGCTCACAATGACCCTAAAGTGCCTAAACTCGGTAGTGACGGAAATCCATTATTGGATTCTAACGGTGCACCGATGCTCGTACCAGCACCATGTCCTTTATGTGCAAAACATAAGACTTGGCTTGCAAAACAAGACCCTTCTCTTAAAGGAATTAAGAAAGAGAATATGAATGACATGCAGTTAAAGGTGAAAGCCAAAAACGATGAAATTTATAAAGAGGCGATTAAGTACGAAGCTAAGAAATTTTATATCGTTCGTGGTATAGATAAAGGTTTAGAAAAAGACGGTGTTAAGTTCTGGAGATTTAAACACAATTACAAAAATCAAGGAACACTTGACAAACTTCTTCCTATCTTGGAAGACTATATGACAAGTCAACAAGCTGATTTTAGTGATGCAATGACAGGAACTGACATGAATATTATTATGACAGACAGTGAATTTAATGGACATGTGTATAAAGCAATTTCAGCAATTACTGCTAAAGGAAAATCACAATTACATTCAGACCTACAAGTTATGAAAGCATGGCTTGATGATGATGTGACTTGGAGAGATGTTTTCTTACCTAAGAAAGCACCAAACACAACACCATACGAATTTCTTGAAATGATTGCTGGTGGAACAAATCCTTATTGGGAAGATACTGACCAGACTAACAAGCATTGGGTATTTCCGGGTCGTCCAGATTTGGAAGAAAAAGCCAATACTCGTACAATGAATCTTGATAGTACTGAAAAGAATTTTGAACAAGCAAGTGATTTGGTTGAAGAAGAAACACCACGTGTGACAATCAGTAATATTACTCCTGAAAAGGTTGGTAAATATGATGATGACGCTACTGATATTGGTAAAGAAATTTCTGCTGAAAATCAGACAGGAACTCCAACAAATGACGTTGATGACGATGTAGATACATTATCTGACGAACCAGATGTTGACGGTGGTGCAGATTATGATGATTTGCCATTTTAGTAACAATCTAAATTTCAATTACTTATTGTTATGAAAAAAAATTGTATTAGATGTAATAATGATAAAGAATTGAATGATTTTTATGTCCATCCTAAAATGAAGGATGGACATTTAAATAAATGTAAAGAATGTTGCAAAGAAGTTGCTGATTTAAGAGAAAAGAAATTACGTCAAAATAATCCTGAATGGTGCGAAAAGGAACGAGTAAGAAGTATTGAAAAATATCATCGTTTAAATTACCGAAAAAAGGAAATCGAACAAGAAAAATTAAAACCATATAAAAATGGAAAATATAAAAATCTTTCTCGTAAACTTAAATTATCTTCTAATGAAAATCAACATCATTGGAATTACAATCTAATTGAAGATGTAATTATTTTAATGAAAAAATTTCATAGATATTTACATCGATATTTAATTCTTGATGAAAATTTATTAATATTCACAACAACGGATGGGCAAATTCTTGATTCTAAAGAAAAACATTTAGAATATATTGAAAAATTAAAAATTATTTATAATAAACAATAATATTATGGCAAAGAAAATAGATAGCGTACCTGCTAATGCTGTACGTAAACCAACACCTAAGAAAAATTTTAGTCTTGATAATTTTAAGAAAAAAATTGGTGCAACAACTGTTGAATCAAAAAAATTAATTTGGATTCCAATTGATGATGGTTTGAAAGAAGCAACAGGCATGCCCGGTGCGCCAAAAGGATATGTAACCCTTTTTCGTGGTTATTCAAATACTGGTAAATCAACAGCATTAATGCGTTCGATTGTTAACGCACAAAAAATGGGTGATTTCCCAATTATTATTGATACTGAGAATAATATCGATGAAGGTAATGAACGTTTAACTAAAATGGGGTTTGATTGGACTGGTGAATATCTTTTAGTAAATAATAATTATCTTCTAAAGAATTATGGTATAATTCAAAATAAAGATAGAAAAGAAGCAAGTATTGAAGACATGGCGAAAGCTATTTATGACTTCCTTGATGCTCAGAAATCAGGTTCATTACCACGAGATATATTTTTAGCGATTGATTCTATTGGTACATTAAATTGTATTAAAACAATTGATGCGTTAGAAAAAGATACCAGTGACAATAATATGTGGAATGCTGGTGCATATGAGAAAGCATTTATGTCACTTCTTAACAATGCAATACCAAACACACGTAGAGTTGATAGTGAATATACTACAACTGTTGTTGCTGTTCAAAAAATTTGGTATGATAGTATGAATAAAGTTGTTAAACACAAGGGTGGTGAAACATTCTTCTTTGGAGCAAGACTTATTTATCATTTTGGTGGAATTATTACTCACGGAACTCGTAGAGTTACTGCAACAAGCAAAGGTCGTGATTTGAATTTTGGTTTTGAAAACAAAGTCAATATAGCTAAAAATCATGTTGATGGTGAATGGGGTGGTATTTCTCTTGAAGGTAAAATTATTTCTACACCAACAGGTTTTATTTATGGTGATAAGGAAAGTGAAAATACATATAAAAAAGAAAATATTCTTTATTTCCGTAACAAATTTGAAGACGACAATTTAACTGTCGATGATATTGAATTTAAATCTAAGGAAATGGATAATGACGGTAATGTTATTGAAAAATCTAAGATATCTATCGGTGACGATACTGTTACAAATAACATAGAAGATAACGATAACGATTAATGAGAACAAGAACACTTTTAGTTGATAGTTCATATCTTTTAAAACGTTCATTTCATGGAGCAAAAGATATACAAACCGCCAAATTTGGACATATTGGCGGTTTGTATTCTTTTTTAACAACTGTTCGTAAGATGATTAAAGAACACATGATTAATAAAGTCGTGTTAGTCTGGGACGGTGAAGGCGGTGGAATTCAACGATATAGAATTGACCATGCATATAAAGCCAATCGTAAAACTAAAGACTGGCACAAAAAAATTGAGTTAAGTGCTGCGGAAATCAGAAAAGAAAAAGCAAAAGAAGAATCGATTCTTAAACAACGAAAAAGAATTCAAGCATATGCCGAAGAACTGTTTTTTAGACAGATTGAAGTTGACGATATTGAAGCAGATGATTTAATTGCAGAATATTGTTTAAAACATAATAATAAAGAAGAAATTTTTATTTATTCGAATGACCGAGACTTTGCACAATTACTTGATTTAAATATTACTATTATATTTCCAAATATTGACCAACCTGTAACTAAAACGAATTATATGATGCATTTTAATCATCATTATACTAATGCGTTATTAATGAAAATTATTTGTGGTGATACTGCTGATAATATTGCTGGTGTTGGTGGAATTAAAGAAGAAGGTCTTGTAAAACAATTTCCAGAACTAAAATTTAAAACATTAACGGTAAGAGAAATTTGTCGAAAAGCAGATGAAATACAACAGGAACGTATTTTAAATAAAAAGAAACCGTTAATTGCACTACAAAATCTAATATCTCAAGAAGGAGTTCAGAGATTAAAAACAAATTTTGAATTAACTAATCTTAGAAAACCGATGCTTAATGAACAGGCAGAAGAAGAACTATTACAGCTTGAAATACCTTTATCACCAGAAGACCGAGGAAGTAAAAATCTTTACAATATGATGATTGAAGACGAGTTTTTAACTGTATATAGTAGTACATTTCCTAATTACGTTGAACCATTTTATACTGTAATTATGAATGAAAAGCAGTTACTTACAGAGTATTATAAAAATTATAAGAATAATTTATAAAAGTCTTTTATTTTTGATTGATTCTCTTTATATTTGTAGATACTTAATAATAACCAATAATAAATAAAATGAACGAAAAGGAATATAATAACGTATTTAGATTTTCAGTATATCAAGGAGATGTTTTGATGTGTGAAAAAATGTTTGATGCAGATAAGTTTAATCCATTTACAAGATATTCAATCGATATCAGGGATATTCTTCCAAGAGCAATCACAAGATTGCAAAAAACGTTATCTAAACGCAGTTATGATGTGTTTGTTGATACAGGAAGGATTAACACAAATGATGTAGATTCTGAAAATCAAGGTTATGACTTGTATGAGTATCATCAAAAGATGATTAATCTTTATCCGAGTGAATGGAGAAATGATATGCGTTATAATCCACAATCAATTACACAACAAATTGAACAAAAAACAATTCGTGGTGTTCCGTGTAAAATGGGTTTGTATATTAATGAAAATCCTATTGTTGAGCGTGAATTTTTTGTTGATGGATTCAATCCTGTTGCAAGACAATCAATAGATATTGTTGATGTTGTAACAAATATTGCTGACATAATTTTTGAGAAAATCAAAAAGAGTGACAAAAAAAATATGTGGGATGATTATGATTTAATTAATTACAGAGGGTTATCAATTAATCAAATCCGAGAACTATCTTCTTATAAGCGAGAAGAAATGCTACGAAGACTTAGAAAAAATTAATTTCATTAAAAAAGAATAAAGTATTCTAAAATTTTGATTAATTTTTAGAATATTTTATTCTTTTTTTTACTACACATATCCTTTATAATGATTGAAACTACTGAAAACACATTATCAGCATATTTAGGTCCTGAATTTCAACAACGTCTTATGTGGCAGTTGTTGGTTGAGCCAGAGTTCGCTGAAAAAATTATACCTGATTTAGCAATAGAATATTTTGATGACCCTAACTTGAAAAGGTTATTCATTATTATGTTAGAATATTTTAAGGAATATGATAAAGTTCCTAATCTTCAAAATCAGAGTATTCATCAAGCAATAAACAAATATAAAACTCCAAATAACTTAATTGAAGAAGAATCGTTATTTGCAGTAATTAAACGTATTGAACTCTGGAATGAAAGAATTATCAATAAACAAATGCTTTATGATGGTGATGTTGTGCAGAAATCAACAAATACTTTTGTTAAACAACAAGAATATCGCAAGACTGCTGAATTTGTTCTTGATAAGGTTAAAAATGGTGAAATAAAAAATAAGTTTGTAGTCAATTCAATTGAAGAACGATTTCAAAAGATATCGCATATTGGTGAAACTGATGATGATTCAGAGTCATTAACTGAAGGTGTTAGTAAAGCATTAAGAAAAGAATTTAGAGAAACAA
>Ga0307376_10004732_pt1 | contig 12400 bp, 18 predicted proteins | sample TR2MG_FD_202536 | JGI IMG/M metagenome (GOLD analysis project Ga0307376, IMG submission 202536) | Soil microbial communities from Risofladan, Vaasa, Finland - TR-2 | ecosystem: Environmental > Terrestrial > Soil > Coastal area > Acid sulfate soil | place: Finland: Risofladan, Vaasa | collected... | reverse complement strand
CGAAAACACCACGACAGGTGGATTATACAAACGATATCGTGGATCAGCATCATTAGAAACAAAAGTGATGCATAATCAAGAAGAAAGAAATGTTGAGGGGGAATCAACAGTAATACCATTTAAGGGGGGTGTTAAATTTATTATAAATGGATTAATAGGTGGATTAAAATCCGCTTTATCATATAATGGTTCGGAAAATTTAATAGAATTTAAGCCTGAATATAATATTGTAACAAATTCGGGGATACAAGAATCAAAGCCTCATTTGATAAAATAATTAATCAATTCTGAAATCAGCGTCGTCACCTTTAAGTTCAAGGTCTTTCACCATACCCTCTTTAATGTATCTACGAATTAAAGCCGATACAGTTGTTTTTTGGTCGTCAGCAACCTTTTCAATTTTTTTATAATAAGCAGGAACAATTCTAAATGACAACATTCTAATCAGTTGTCTATGTTTTGGTATATTTGTTCCAGCGGGTACTGTTTTTTCTTGTGATTTTTTGCTTGGCATAATAATATTTTTAGTATAAATATTTGTTTAATCGAAATAAATTCGTTATCTTTTACATAAATAAATATAAAATATTATGACAGAAACAACAGAAGCAACAGAAACAAAATTAACCGCAGTTAAAGAATGCGAAAAGATGTACCCAGAAATGACGGGAGAATTTAAACTTATCTTGAAGGAACAATATCATTTGTTCTGTAAAAAACAATTAAACTACGGCCCGAGCAATATTGCTGGCGGGACATTACTTCAAACTAATGATGATATAAAATTTTCACTTACAGGAATTTTCTTCAGAATCAACGATAAAATACAACGAATCAAACAATTGGTTGTGTTAGGTAAACCAGATGAGGTTGGTGAATCGGTTGAGGACACATTTCACGATTTAAGTGTATATAGTATTATTGCACAAATCGTTAGAAGGGGTAAGTGGGGCAAATAAGGCCATAAACCCGTATTATAATATTGGGGGGTAATGGGTTTTTTATTCCCCCATTATTATTTTTACGGATATTTATATCTTAAATGTTAATATGAATGGCGATGTAAACAACCCAAACTTTATATTATTTCTCGATAATGTCACAAATACTATATTTAATCATGTTACTATTTCCGGATATTTCAAATTATCCGATGAAAAAAAACTTGGTGTTCAGTACTTTGTGCTTAAACTTATCAAAACATCATTACGAATAAAAGGTAAAATCACCCCTAAAGACTTAAAAGCGTTTAACTTTATTTTACTTAAAAAGAATGAGGAAAGTGAAAACTATGAATTAGCCGCGGTTTTATCTGATATTAACAAAAATTTTGATTCCGTTTATGAAAAAACTAATATACCAAAACCCATCGCTAAAAACACCAAAAAAAGTGAACCCAAAAAGAAGTAACTAATTTTCAATCACTTCCGCTTCAGGTATTTCCCTTAAAAACCATAGATATGTTTCATCACCTTGTTTATTCTTTAAGACAATATCACATAACCAATATTCTTTTATTTCGTTAACCCCTTCTTGCTTTATGAGTTTATCTTTAATTTTTCGATATACATAATACAAGTTGTCCTTATAATCTATGATTTCAAATTTTGGTAACATATTTTTTATTTTAAATATACACAATATTTTTAACATTTTACATAAAATATTGTATTTATAGGATAATGGACACAACCTCAATTTACACGGTTATAATAACCATATTAACAGTATTTGGATCGGCAAGTGCGTGGCGATTTTATGAAAAACGTATGGCGTCCAAAGAAAAAATGGAAAATTATATGAAAGATGATTGTCACGAAAGAATAACAAATCTCGAAATACGTTTAGGGAAAGCATCGGTAGATAAAGATGAAATGAGGAAAGAAATATTAAATCTTACTGCTCAGGTTTCAGAACTAAAAGTAAAGGTTGAGTTTCTTGAAAGGGAAAACAAGGAGCTTTTGGGACTAAGGAAAAATCCACCAAAAAGAACATATACAAAAAGAAAGAAATAAAATGGTAAAATATATTTTTTCTAAAAAACAAATCGATAATATCATAACAGAACAAACAATTGATATATCTAAATTACAAACCCCAACTATTTGGAATATGTATAAGCGAGGAAAGATTGACAGTTCGTCTGTTCAAGCTTTTTTAAGTGAAAAAGGAGTTGAAAATAAAGATATTGGACAATACTTAAAAGACCAAATGTTTGAATCATATGATATATCAAATTTTTTAACCGAACTTGGTTGGGATGATAATCAAATCAACAAATTAAATTTATCAAAACTAAAAATAAACAAAGGTGGAAAGGGAATGAATGGTGAAACATATTCGGCTAAAGCTGGTGGTAGTTTAGGATCAACAGGAAAAATACAAAGAAGGTGTGTGGGACCAAACTGCCCAATTAATGAAGAAAAGAAAAGGAAACCTATGAGAAAATATATATTCACAGAAACACAGCTTAAAAACATTGTTGACAATGTAATTGAGGAAAGTATTATATTAACTGAACAAGAAGAAGAAAAAAAACGCAAGGTTGCTGTTCAAAAATTTCTAAATGCGGTATATAAGCAATTAAATTTAACAGAAGACGGTTTAATTGGACCTGAAACAAAAAAAGCTATTGAGCATTACCAAAGTAAAATAGGGGTTTACCCTGTTGATGGTGTTTGGGGTCCTGAAACTGAGAAAAAAATGCCAGAAAACCATAGAAAAATATTTGATGCTTACATTAAAGAAAGTGATGATATTTTTGATAGAATGGTTAAATTATTCACTTCGGGTCAACAGCAATAGAATCGAATATTTTTAACACATCACTTAAACACATATGGTCATAACACTCTGAATATCCCGAAAAACTTTCTAAAACTGGTCTGTATTTTTTTACAGACCTTTTTTTATTTAGTTGTTTTTTAATCCTATCTTCCAATATTTCAGCTTTGGGGGTGTTTACCCGTCTTAATATAGATTCGAGTGTATACCCTTCGTAACCGTGTTTCTTACTGAATCTACGATAGATATACTTCTTTGTTGTGAACCCAACCTTCACAAATAAAATATTGGTACTTTTCTCTCGTATTAAAACCAGATACAAAGATTTGGGAAGTTTTTTTAACACCTTTTTCTTCGCTTTTTTTTTCTTTGATAAAACCTTTTTTACATATGTTGTTGCAGATTCAATGGTTTCAAAATATTTAACATCACGATATGGGTTTTTTATTGTTTTTCCCCCTCTGGCTAAATATAATGTTTCACCACTATCTACCTTTATTTTTCGTTTTTTCCTCTCTAATGACTCACTAACAATATAATAACCGATTTTTTTTATTACTTTTTCTTTCATATAGTAATTTTATAGGTATTTAATAATATATAGTGTTACGATTTAATTTCGGATTTAACACTCATAATTTAATATTTATAGAATATGAAATTTAGTGAAATTTTACTTTATCTTAATGAGCAGGTGGAAGATGACCCAAATCAAGATGATGACAATATTGATAATGGTCCTGACCCAATAGAACCAGAACCAGAAGAACCGGAAGTAGCTGAGCCAGAACCACCAGAACCAGAGCAAAAACGACCTGCGGATGCTGTGAAAACAGAACCATCAGATCAAGATAGGGACGCACACAGACAAAAAGTAAAGAAAAAACTTAATGCGATTGATAAAACCAAACTGAAATGGAGGGAAGAAGCAACACAAATTGGTGTTGAAATAACCGAAAACGATATGGTTGGTGCTATTGAATTTTTTAACACCAAAAAAAATGGTTTAAGACCTCTTGGTGCCCCCGCTGGTGATATCCCACAATTATTTGCGTTAAAACAAAGATTTCCAGAATTTCCAGCAGAAAATGAAGTGGCGATTCGTGATATCCAAACATATAGTTGGGAACAAATTCTTTTCTTCATTAATCGATACATTGCCCATCCAGAAGAAGAACAAGAACAATTTTTCGATGAAGGAGAGCAACTTGTTGTTGATGTTGATAAGGAGGATGCGAACAGGATTGCTGGATTATTACCTACCGCCTATGAACAATGGAAAAAACAAGTAAAAGTATATGATAATAACGGAGTTTCTATTGTTGCACTTCAATCAAAACAACACTCGATTAATGTTGGGTTTTTAGAAAATTGTTTAAAAGCGAAACATAAGAATACTACGTCTCAATTTTGGTGTACAACATGGACAAACGCCAGTAATCAGTACTTAAACTATCGACCAAATGAGGCTTTTTATTATGTATTGAATATAAATGTTCCAGAAAGTGATCCATTTTACTTTTTTGCTATTGCACCAAGTAGTAAAGATAGAAATTCTTATCGTTTAGTTGATATGTACAATAGTAATGATTGGTCTAGTTTAAATTTTGATGCTGTTTTATCATATACAAATTGTCCAGAATTAGCAAACGCGAAAGATAAGGTAGTTTGGTTCGAAGAAACCGAATATGATAGCATTGATAGGAAATTCGACACATATGCTTTTGGTGAGCCTACTGGTGACAAAGAAATAGATAAGCATAATTTTATGTTTTTAGATCTCACACATCAAAGGGAGTTTATTGACTATGGTAGAAATATTCGATCAGCAAGAGCTTTAAGGGCTCTTTCGGATAAAGCAGAGTATCCAGATGTTGAAAAACCTGTGGATTTACAACGAGTATATGTAAACTTAACAAATGCACAAAATATGGTCGATAGATTCAGAACAATCGATGAAAATGAGGATATTTTTAGTATGATTAATGCCCTAAGACCATCACCTAAAAAGCAGTTACATTCTTTGTTAGAAGTAAAAGAAAAAGTTTCGGGAGGAATTAAAGGACTTGCCTTAAAACTAATGAGTAATGAATTAATTGGTTCATTTTTGGATTACACAAAAACCGACATAAGACTATTACAAAGTAAAAATAATATTGGTACGTTTGGTATTTTTAACATGGTTGAGTTTAAATGGGAAAAACCACTTGAATACACTAAAGCAACCCCTCTAATTAAAGCAATGGACAGGGAAACCAAACAAATTTATATATTCCAAAAATACATTTCCGAAAATGATTATTTCTATTGGATGTTTAACCGAGAAGACTACCTACATAGAAATAACCCAAAAAGCCCAAATAGGTTAAAAGGTAAGTTTCTTGAAGGCTCGGTAGGCGATGGTGTTATTAATTCAATGACTTCTCTGATGAAAAGACCCAGAAATTAAAACATAACCTTTACTTTTATTTTACATTATTATATATTTATTTTTAGACCTTGTGGTTGGTCCTCATGTGTCATTTTAGACATTTGAGTTGGACTTAAAATACCCAACGAAATGAAGACCAAATAAATTAAATTAAAAATAAGGAATATGAAAGCAATGAAAACTCAGGCCAATGAGCCTTGTGCGTTTATCACAAAAAGAAAACAACGCATTAAACAACTAAACCGAGCCGTTTATCTTAATAACGGTGATGAGTTCGAAATCGAACTCTTTAATCCAACGACAAATAAAGTTTTAGCAGTAATTCAACTAAACGGTAAGAACATTAGTGACGCCGGTATTGTTTTACGCCCCGGAGAAAGGGTCTTTTTAGAAAGATTTCTTGATTCCAAAAGAAAATTTTTATTTGAAACCTACAATGTAAGTGGTGGTAGTGATGTGGTGAAAAAAGCCATAGAACACAACGGGAAAGTATCTGTTAAATTTTATGACGAAGCACCTTACGAATCACCTGACATTAATCACGACTATTGGTATAAAAGTGTCCCAGATAATATGAGTCCATTTTACGGACCTGTTTATGGTATGGATAATACCGGAACACCACCATCTCATATGTTTTATAGCTCAAGTGTGACTATGGATGGTTTAGGTAATACTATGTCATATAGTATAAATAATATGGACGGTGTGATGTCATTTATGGATATGGACCTAAAAAAAACCACAAAACTATCTAAATCTACGAAAAGTAGAAAAAAAGAAGCCGTAGAAACAGGTAGGGTGGAAAAAGGATCCCAATCAAAACAAATGTTTATTGAGGATTCCAGTAAATTTAATTCATTTTATACTTGGGAATCTGATTGGCAAATTTATCCAACATCCCAAAAACAAAGAACCATCAGAGAAGTGAATGAAATATGGTGTGGTGAATGTGGAATTAAACGAAGAAAAGATTCACATAAATTTTGCCCACTTTGTGGTGTAAAATATGAATAAATAAATTGAATCACAAGGTCATAATAAAAGGGGTGTATACACCCCTTTTTTTATATGTTCTTTTTAAATGTAATTATCGTTTCAAACAATTGATAATTATTTATGTAATTAACCAAATTCTCCACTTTAACATATCCGTGATATGACTTATTTGTGTCTTTATTTAGAAATCGTATCATAACACCACCATTTTCACAATTAACGCCAGAATCAATTCCAACTATGATATGTTCATTTTCAAATGTGTTATTATCATCTGGAAAAAACTTTTTCTTTAGAGCATAAAACATATCATATAATGGTTTACAATTTTCATGTGTATTTTCTTCAATAAAATCATCAAAAAGACTATCAACAAAATTATCAAATGACCCACCATCATCTGGTTTTGGTAGATGCTGTTGATAATCGTATATATATTGGTAATCTTCAGATAATTGCGTATTTAAAAGATAATCATCAAGTATTTTTGCCGTGTTATCATTAATATTAGTTATTTTTTGTTCAATTATAAATCTTAGAAAAAACGCCATATTTACGGAAACTATCATTGATCTACTATATATGTCAAATATAACATATTTTTTATATTCGTTTAATTCAGTTTCGACCAACCCCTCAAATTCTGATACTGACAAATCTACAGCATTGTCAATAAATGTTTCGGTTGTATTATCATTAGATGATAATTCATTGAAAAATATTTTTTTGAAACTTTCAATATCAACAGTACCTAATGATTGTGTGATATCATTTTTATTTTTATCACAAAAATCATTTACAAACTCTTTAATATATTCGTTATTAGACTCCAAATCCCCCATATCATTATATACCCTATTTCTACTATCGTTTAAATCACTTTCGTAAGATGATACTGTATAATAAAACGAATCAGTAATTGGCCCCATTCTTTTCACATCAAATGATAAAAAACTCTTTCCGTCAAAACTAACATCACCATCAAGATTATCGTCTTGAATAAGTGAGTTAATCCCTTTTTCATCTCTATTAAGTAAAGCAATGACAAATGGGTTTTTTTGTGATTTTGAATCAACCGATTTTCTTAAAAGAAGCATCGCATCTTCTGTTGTTAATAACGATATTTTTTCCAATTCTTCATTTAATTCAATTGGAGTAACATTGTTAACAAAAGAAGGAAAGAAAAAATGTTTTAATTCTGGGGTTTTATTCAAAAACTTGCCAACCTCAATTGGCCTATCGGCTTTGTTCATATATTGTTCCGAATTAATATGAAATTGATATTTTTCTTCATTTGGATTTTGTTTGTTAATAATAACATACAAATCCCCACTATACCTACTAAAATAATTAGATTTATCGGTATCTTTTTTATTTAATGAATATGGACCCCAAGTTGTACACCACTCAGTTCCAACTCCCAAATAACAAGCCCCCTTTTCCGATAATGGTTTATATATTATCCATTCATCACCATCATGTAAAATTTCATAATCATTTTTCGATAAATGTGGTAAAATTGATTCTAAATCGGTTTGGTCAATTACAAGATATTTTTGTATAACAGCATAAATATCACCTAAGCTTTTGATTTTATTAAAATCTAATGGTATATTATGTTTATAAACATAAGTTAAATATTCATTAGCTTTTGGTAAGTCTTCCGCCTTTAATTCCTTTTTTAAGAATAAATTTAACAATATCTTAGAATATCTACCAACTTTTATTACCTCTTGGTTTTTTATGATTGTTTTGGGATCGAATTGGACAATATGTCTGAATGTCTTAAAATCAAGATGCGATTTATAAAATTTGTCATAAATTCCTTGACCATCTAATTCTAATAATAGATTTTCTTCGAAAAGAAGGGTATCGTATGTTTCTTTAAGCTTCATATAATTAAAAATGCCACATCATATAAATACAATGTGGCAATGTAAAATGAAAAAACAAATATCATTATACTTCTTCATCTACTTCAGGGGTTGGATCCCCAAATAGATTTTCGAAATTATCCGATATTTTTTTAAGATCACCCGACAAATTATTTGTTTCTGGGTTAATACCACTCGCTTGAACAAGACCACCTAATGCTTGTGCTAATCTTTGTAAACTTACTCTAACGGTTTGTTTCATTTTTGCCACATCTGGGTTTCCAACTTGTACTTGTGGTTCTTGTTGTTGCTGAGCTATTCTTTGTATGAGTTTATCTTTAGCTGGTTTAATTGCCGCTAATGCGTTATCTTCGCTTCCTATTTGTTCTTCTATAATTTTTGTGACCATTTTAACAATGTCACTTTCTTTTAGTCTAATAACTTTTTTTTTCATATCTTACTTTTATTATAAATACATTCAAATTATTGTTTTTTTATTAAACGCTCCACAATTCCCGTTAAACCACGTTTAATAAATATATCCACAAATTTTTCCATTTCTTGGTGTGTTTTTGGTATCTCTTCATCTGTTAATTTGAATTCAAGATTTTCAGCGTCTTTTTTCACGACAATCTTATTCCCGTCAAAAAATGGGTGTACAAATATTGCCCTGCCTTGACTCATAAGTAATAAGCCCTCAAGATCGATATCTGGATCCATATCTTTTTGAACCATCCAATATTCATTATCGATATGCACTTCTGTTTCGTTAGGAAATATATCCATAAACATCACATAAGGATCACCATCAATAAATTCATCACCTTCACCATCATCCCCATAACTATCAATATCTTCACCTCGACTTAGCCTCATCATATTGTCCTTTTCTTCATCACTTAAAGGTTTACCAAATGACATTTTATCTAATAATGTATCAAAATAGTCCTTATATTGTGGTAATATCTGTTCTTTAATGATTCCAATTACTTGAGACTCTGATATAATAATCTTCATAATATTATGTTTGTTAAATAAATATCCAAAAAAAAATTAAAAAAAACTTGTAAAACCAAAAAAGTTTACTATCTTTGTATTATGAAACGTATCTTATTAATATTACTACTATTTGTTGGTGTATTCACACTAAGTTCGTCGAACCAATCATACACCCCCGAATTAATAAAAAAACGAACAATAAATGTCATTCCATTAGGGGATGTCCCATCCCAAATGTTAAATGATATTACTCAATCGATTAAATCTTTTTATGGGTTTAAATGTGTGATACAAAATGTTGTTGATACTAACATAACTTTACTATCGGCAAATGAAGAAAATTATGTTGCGGGTAAAATATTACGAGAATATATTTCGTTAGATTATTATTTTATAATCACAAATATTAGTATTGTTGACAAATATGATGAATTATGGGAAATGTGGGGATTGGCTTATTGTCCGGGTCCTACTGCGGTTGTTTCATTTAATTTGTTAGATGATGATGGTTGTTCTAACGAGGTATTAACAACACGAATAATAAAAGTAACTCTACACGAAATCGCTCATACAATTGGATTTAAAGGTCATTGCACCATATCAGAAAAGTGTTTTATGAATAGTGGCTCTTCTGGATTACGAGAACTTGATAAAGAAGATATTTGGTTGTGTAATAGTTGTAAAACTAAATTAGAGCGTTTGTAACATATCGACCATTTTTGGGTGTGGATAAATATCTACCTTACCTCTTCTAACTGAATTATGTGTATACACGCCGGGGTCGCCCAATAAAGCTCTTTCGGTTATATCAAAAATATCCGGATTAAAGTCAATAGGAATTCCATATCGATCATTCCAATATAATAACAATTCACCAACCGTTTCAATTTGTGCGTCTGTATATGAGTGGAAATATTTAAATCCTTTGAATGGTTCACTTAATTCACACACATCACGTTCTGAAACGATACCATTTACATAATTGTAGAATAGACCGTCTTCATATGTTAATTGTCCCCAGTTACAAATTTCAATACCAATACTAATTCTATCTAACGAAATGTATGGTAAATCAAATGAATGAAATGTAGATTCCTTTAAACCCAAATGATAGGCCCAATATTTACTACTAAACCCTTGTGCTATTTCACCATCAATCCAAACACTATTACTTCTTGGTGCACCACCAATAACAACACAAGTGGCAACTCGTTCAGGGTTCGTCGCCCAATAGCGGAATACCCCAAACGGATCTGAATTTCCCGCTGTGTGGTGTAGATATATTTGTTTTTTAGGGTGTTCTTCTCTAATGTATTGTTCTTCTGCGAAATTATATTGTGTTATTTTCATAATTAACCTCTAATTTTTTTTATTAAATCTTGGTGTTCACTATCCCTATCTATTTTTTTTTGATTCCAATTAATAAAATGTTCGATAGAATCATATATTCCTTCTACAATATCATTTATATTCCTAAAATCTAATGATAGATATTCAAGATCGGTGTAAATATTCTCCAATTGTTCTACATTTGATGGATAATCGGTATGATCATAGTGTTCGATAATTTGGTAATATTTGTTTGATAATTTATCTGAAGCCGATTCCTCCGATTTCATCTTATCTAACAGCGATTTAAGACCATTAATATTTTCAAAAGCGTCACCAATACTTATACTTAGCATTTGATTATAGTACATTTGATATTGCTTTTTAAAGTGTTCAATTTCCTTTAATCCTTGTTGTACAAACCCATCTATTTTTTCTGGGGTATATCCAATTAATTCCTGTTCAATAAGATATTTTTTTTGTTTGTTTGTTATAAGTACTTTCACATTTTGTATATTACAATTTGTTTATTATTCTTTGTATTAATGATTCGTATAATTCATCTTCATCAGCATATTGATATGGTTGTGGTTTCATTCCGTGATTATAGTAATTTTTTATGTCCAATATCACTCTATCAACAGGTGTCCCGGCATTATACTGAATAAACACACCACTATCTAAATCAAGAATCACAGAACCGTTCATTTGTCTAATTAATTGACGTAAAACCTGAAATTGCTCTTGTGTTGGCATATCCAACATATCAAAACCATTTGATTCTGGGGAAAATCGAATAAATCCCATTTTCTGTGCCGTCATTACGGCATCCGTCCTATCACCCGTGTTATACCCCAATTCATCCATAAAATGTGAAATATTTCTGTGGTCTTGACCCCTACTACCACTACCACCAGCCGAAAAATCTAATAAGTAACCACTTGGTGTGATAAATCCCGCAACACCATAATCTTCAGTTGTTCCATAATGGTCAACCAACACTTTTTCCAATTTCATAGCGTCACTATAATCGAATTGTTCTAAAATTCGTCTTATTTGGGTTTCTGTTAATATTATCTTCATTTTACCAACTAATAATATATGGTGCAAATCTTGGATCCATCACATTTTGTTTTTCAACAGAATAACCTAACCCTCGTAATGTTAAAACCATTTCACCATTAATTTGGTTTGCTTTAATTGATGTGTAATATAAACCTTGTGTTATTGCCTCTTTTATTTGTGTTTCAATATATGTTAATTCACTAAGGGTCTTGCTTGTTTCTAAACGTGATGAAGATGCCGTTTGCATTGATTTTCTTGTTTTATTTGTTTATTGTTTATTATAAATATTTATAATTGTATTAAATAACAAAAAATTAAATCATTTGAAAATGAACCGAATAAAAAAATTCAGAAAAGAAAAACCAATGTGGTTTTGGGGTGGCGTAGCCATCTTAATTATGGTAGTAATCGTTCTTGTTGTTGAATTAAACTCTGATTACTTTTTAATGTTAAAAGAAAAATGGGGATATTAAATTTGTGTAATTAAAAAATTATTGTTATCTTTGTAGAAATTAAGGTAATAATGTCTGATTATCACAAATATCCGAGAACCTATCATTTGCCGTGGTCTTTAGGGTCCACCAACGATGATAAATTCCTTGAAAGTACAGAACCTTTCATCGGAAAACGCATCGTTATTACTGAAAAAATGGATGGGGAAAACACTAATATGTACCCTAATAGATACCACGCACGTTCCATTGACAGTAATGACCATCCATCCAGACATTATGTAAAAAGTATTTGGGGACAAATCAAACACGAAATTCCTGAAGGTTGGCGTATTTGTGGGGAAAACTTATATGCAAAACATTCAATATTCTATGATAAGTTACCAACATATTTTATGGTATTCTCGATTTGGGATGAAAATAATATGTGTTTGTCTTGGGATGATACAGTAGACTTTTGCGGATTA
>Ga0307376_10004731_pt1 | contig 12402 bp, 9 predicted proteins | sample TR2MG_FD_202536 | JGI IMG/M metagenome (GOLD analysis project Ga0307376, IMG submission 202536) | Soil microbial communities from Risofladan, Vaasa, Finland - TR-2 | ecosystem: Environmental > Terrestrial > Soil > Coastal area > Acid sulfate soil | place: Finland: Risofladan, Vaasa | collected... | reverse complement strand
TCGATCTCGTTAGTGGATGTCGATGCCTGCGCCGTCACAGCGATAAGCTGTTCTTTCATGTGCAGATTTTCGGAGGAGACTTCCTGCGCGGTTGTCAGTGATTGTCTGAGTGTTGCCACGAAATCGTTCAGCTGGGAAGAGAGTCGCCCTATCTCGTCACGGGTCCGCACGCTGATGAGCTGAGTCAGGTCGCCATTCGAAACGTTGGTGACCGCTCCCTCGATGCTGCGCACCGACCGGGCAATTCCTGCCGCGACCCGGAGCGCGAGTCCGATCGACAGGAGAAGCACGACGACGGTGACTGCCAGGGCGATACCGGTGCTTTCCCGCGTTGCCTTCTCGGTGGCGTTCGATATGCTCAGATACTGTTTGCCGATTGTGGTGATAGTCACCGAAATGGTACCGGAAAGCTGATCTATGCCATTCATTACGTTCGATACCGGAGTTCCCAGAGGACCGCTTGCATATTTCGGATCGGAAAGTTCGAACGAAGATGTGCTGAGTCCCTGATTCTGAACCGCAGTCGAGAGCGCGGAGAGTGAGTTGGTCAGCGATACTTCGGCGCTCTCCACAAAAATGCCCTCGTTCTGCTCGATTGCCGTAAGCGCCGATCGCACTGATTCGTTTATGGTCGGAAGCACCCTGAGCGAGTTTATGGCGCTGAAGGCTGTGCGCCTGTCACGTACCGCATTCTGAAACTGAACCAGCTGCGGGGCGAATTCAGTGGTGGTGAGCCGGTTCGCCTGAAAACCCTCCTCATTGAGCGCGGATTGAAGATCGGAGAGCGTACCCTGTTCCCTCAGTATCTCAGTCGCCCGGAAACTGAATACCAGGTAGATCGCCGCGGCAACACCGAATGTCACTGCCAGTGTCCCAATAAGCAGAAGGAGCTTTTCTCTGATGCTCATCTCAGCCTCTCGTCGGGGTACTGATTGACTCCCGATCCGTCAGCGCTCCCGCATTCAACATCGCCATCCCTGGTCACCGAGGATTGAAGAGTCGGAAAACGAAAACGGAGCTTCGAGTGAAACAGCCACCGGTAGGAATAGTTCTCTCGTGCCGCGCGTTCCGAACGGTACGCGAAAGACCGCGATTGCCGACCGGCGCCGATTACTCGGCGCGATCGGGACGCACAAGTCTTCTACTGGCGTGCTCCAGACGTCGGACTCTCAGTCGATCGACCACAATCGCGGCAAGTAACACAAGGCCGACGACCATCGACTGGTAGTAGGCATTGACGTTGATGGCCACCAGCCCGTCACGAAGTACAACCAGCAACGCCGCACCGGCCACTACACCAATCAGCTTTCCCTGGCCGCCCCTCAGGCTGACGCCTCCGATCACCGCGGCGGCGATCGCAATAAGCTCCCAGCCGCTGACACTGTCAGCAGTCCCCGAGGTCAGTCGGGACGCCTCGATGATGCCGACCACGGCCGCGCAGGCACCGCTCGCCATGTAGGCGAGCACGAGCCTGCGGTTGACCGGGATCCCAGCCAGTCGCGCGGCTTCGGGATTCCCTCCGACGGCGTAGAGTTCCCGACCGATGTAGGTCCGCTCCAGGAACACCCACGCAGCTACCGCGATAACCAGGAAGATGAGCACCGCCACCGGAACGCCGGCGACGGTTGAGTCGCTGATGGCCAGGAAGGCAGGTGAGCTGATCGGGATCGGATTCGGCGCAATCGCCTCATCGGCCCCCACCGCGAAGATGAATGTGACGAGCGTCGCAACAAACGGGGCTACTCCGAGTCTGGTGATCAACCACCCGTGCCACAGTCCCCACAGTGCTCCCACCGCGACGGTTATGATCAATGCCAGCAACATCGGCAGGTGAGCAGTCACGTTCAGCCACGCCGAGGCGACTACGAAAAACGCCGTCAATGACCCGACCGACAGATCGATCCCGCCGGTGATGATCGTGAGGCTCTCGCCCACCGCAAGGATCCCGAAGCCGGCGAAGTCGACGCCGAGCGGGTTCTGCAGGTCGGAGGCACTTGCGAACAGCGGGTTCGTGAAGGTGAACACCGCGAAGACGAGCACCAGCGCTATGATTATGCCTATCTCGGGTGAATCCCCGAGGCGTCGAAGAGCGCGCGTCCACGCACCCTTTATCGACTGACCTGGCAGCAATTCGGTGGCTATCTCTGTTTCAATAGTTTTCATTTTTCTGCTCCCAGGGCTGCCGACGCGATGATTCGTTCCTTCGAGAAGTCAGTACGGTCCAGATCCGCCGCCACTCTACCGTGCCTCAGCACGACGATGCGGTGGCAAATGTCAAGGAGCTCCTCCAGCTCCGAAGAAGCTACGATGATCGCCATTCCTTTCTGTCGCTCCTGCTCAATCAGACTGTAAATCTCGGCCTTTGCCCCAACGTCAACTCCACGGGTCGGCTCATCGAGCAACAGCAGCGTCGGCTGCGTTGCGATCCAGCGCCCGAAGATCATTCGCTGCTGGTTGCCCCCGGATAGCGACCGTGCAGCCTGCTCAGGAGTCTGGCATTTGACATTGGCGATCCTGACCAGCTCAGCAGCCTCCCGTCTCTCGGTTCTGCGCCCCAGGAATATGCTGCGCCAGGCAATCCTCCGCAGCGTTGCAAGCGTGATGTTCCAGCGGATCGGCGAGTCAAGCAGTAACGCCTGAGCCTTTCGGTCTTCCGGCACCAGGCCAACCCCGGCCCTGACCGCGTCACCGGTACTCTTCGGGGCATAGGACTTACCGGCGAGTGTCATCTCGCCGCCCGTCCGCTCATGCGCGCCCATGATCAGATGCAACAGCGTGCTCCGCCCGGAGCCCATCAATCCCGCCACACCAACAACCTGTCCGGGATTGACCTGAAGGTCAACCGGACCGAAGTTGTACGACGCAAGCCCTCGCGCAGAGAACACCGGCGGCTCATCATCTGCCCCGCTGCGCGCCGCTGTCTCCCCGAGTTCCTTGCCAACCATCTCCTGGATGATGCGACGCTCCGTGGCTTCCTCGGGAGGCAGATCGGCAACCACGCGACCATTACGCAGCACGACGATCCGATCGCCGACCTCCCGCACCTCGTTGAGCCGATGGCCGACGAAGATCACGATTGATCCGCTGGCCGCGTGTTCCCTTGCCAACTCCAGGAGGTGTTCCGACTCTTTGGGGCCGAGTGCGGATGTCGGCTCATCGAGGATCAGCACTCGCGGTTCGCGCCCGATCGCCTTGGCGATCTCGAGCATTTGCCGTTGGGCAACCGACAGCGAATCAACGCGACGGCGAGTTTCAACGTCAAGCCCGACGCGTTCGAGCATCTGCCTGGCCACGGTGTGCATTGCCCGTCGGTCCACAAACCACCGCTGGCCGCTCGGGCGCCTGCCCAGCAACAGGTTCTCGGCGACGCTCAACTCGCCGACGAGCGGGAACTCCTGAGAGACCATCGCCACGCCCATCTCCTGAGCCGCGAGCGTTCCGCCTCCGAGAGCCTGAGCTCCGAGCGAAACCGTTCCCGTATCTGGATCGACGGAACCGGCGATCACTCCCATCATCGTCGACTTACCCGCGCCGTTCTCGCCGACCAGGCAGACGACCTCCCCTGACCGGAGCGCCAGCCGCTCTACGTCGAGGACGGTCGCCGGCCCGTACGTCTTGCGGACGCCGGCGAGGATAAGCTCCTCGCCGGCGCCGGAGACTGACGTTGGCACGGCCGAATCAGCCACCAGTGCTGATCTCCGTGTTGTAACTTTCATCAGCGGCCAGATTGGCCTGCGTCAGCGTCCCTACTCCGGTGCTGATCACCCCGTCTGTTTCGAACGGCTGCAGGATCTTCGTGACAGCCTGTTTCCCCAGCACTTCCATCGCCGCAGTTATGTACGCACCGAGATAGCCCTGCATGTACGGCTGCTGAATGATCGAGGCCGCGACGGTGCCGTTCTTCAATCCTGCGATGGTTCCGGGCTCGTTGTCATCGGCCACCACCATGATCTTGCCGATCTCTCCCTTGGACTTAACGGCTACCGCTGCCGCCGGACCGTCGTAGGAGTACACGCCGTACATGCCCTTCAGGTTCGGCATCGAGGCGATCACCGAGTCAGCATTCGAGGACGCAGTCGCGGCGGACCCGTTGTCATTCTGGGTCGTTGCAACCTGGACGTTTGAGCCCGCCAACGCCGCCTTAAAGCCCGCGATCCGCTGAAGCGCATTCGGCGCCGTCAGTGAACCGGTCAGGATCGCGACGTCACCGCCCTGTGGCAGTGCCTTCTTCATCGCTTCCCCAGCCGCCTGTCCGGCCGCGTAGTTCGGGGTTCCTACGTAGACCAACGAATGCACAGACGCCGGCACCGGCGAGTCGATCGCAACCAGATTTACGCCCTTGTCGACAGCGTTATTCAGGATCCTCGCCTCCGAAGTCGGATCGATCACTGAGGTGAAAAGCCCGTTCGCGCCAGTCGAGGCAAGCGTTTGGTACATTGAGACCTGAGTCGAAAGCTGTCCCTGAGTCGGCCCCTCGTACTGAGCCTTGATCCCGAGCTCCCTGGCAGCCTGAGCATCCCCCTCTTTGCCGGCAACCCAGTAGGTTGCGAGGATATTCACGACCATCCATGTGTTGACCTTGGACATGTCCTTGCCCTGCATGGCCTGAGAGAGCGCATCGCGCAACCCGAACAGTTTCGAATCATCGAACGTCGGCGGATGCACGGTCGAGGCGAGCAGTTGTGCCGTGCTGCTCGTAGATGCGGCCGGGGCCGCAGCAGCTTGGGACTCTTTTTGCCCGTTGGCGAATGCCAGCGAACCGGAGAGCAACAGTGATACCGCGAGAAGCATCAACATTGCGGTCTTTCTCATAAACATTTCTCCTCCAAACACGAGTGATTTGCTCAGATATTGTGAACGCTAACATTTCGCCTGTCAAGCAAAAACTGAAATAAATCCAGGACCCGTCCGTGGCGTTCCGGTGCGACCTCTCATCCCGGAGAACGACGCGAATGGATGCGAATAACGGGATGCAAAGCAAACACCTTAAGTTGTGGGAACGGGAACCAGGAGTCCGACTTGCCCATCAAGCTTCTCTGTAGGACGCGGCGAGGCACTGTTCATCAATACGCGGCACAGAGCGACTACCGATAGAGCGAAGCGAGCGCGAGTCTCCTCACTTTTCCGTCTCTCGGGTGATTAACGGGAGTGACAGGTTCAGTGTCCGCACGCATTGGCCTGCTATAGCGTGTTATGTCCTTCAAAATCCCCTTGTTCATCGCTGCGTTAAGCGGTACGATGGGACACTCCACGTGGCGAAGCAAAAACAGGCCCTCGGACCTCGTTTTCAAATCATCGAAGACATGCGTTTACCGACGGACCAAGATTACCTTTCCTGAGGGTCATGAGGTAGTACAGTGACGCAAACTGACGAAAATCGCAACATTGCCGAGTCGGCTCGCGGACCTAAGGTAGAGACGTCTTCGTCGGAGGCCAGATCGTCCGGAAAACGTCCGGCAATGACGGATGTTGCCACCCTTGCGGGGGTATCCCATATGACCGTTTCCCGGGTGCTAAACGACCCGGACAGTGTCACAAGCCGAACTCGTACAAAGGTAGTAGCTGCCATCCGGGAGCTGGATTATTACCCGAACTACGCAGCTCGTGCCCTTGTCACAGGGCGGTCGAAAACGCTCGGCGTAGTCGCTCTCGATTCGGTGCTCTACGGCCCCGCCAGCACGCTCTACGGCATCGAGATCGCGGCCCGCGATTCGGGGTACGGGATCAGCATCGTCAGCCTGAGGGTGCCTAACCGTCAGTCGATAACAGACGCCATCGAACGACTCCGCGTCCAGGGAGTCGACGGCATCGTCGTGATCGCGCCACATGTCGCAGCGGTCCACGCGCTGCAGTACGTGCCAAAGCAGCGTCCCGTCGTTACCACGCAAGGTGCGCCCGGAGGGCCGGTTCAGAGCGCGTCGGTAGACCAGTACAGGGGAGCTCGACTGGCGATTGAGCACCTGTTGAAGCTCGGGCACCGGACCGTGTACCACGTTGCCGGCCCCGCTGAGTGGTTCGAAGCCAAGGAGCGCGAGCGCGGCTGGCGGGACGAGCTGCGTGACGCCGGCGCGAGTGTCCCACCGGTCTTGCGAGGTGATTGGACTCCCCGCACTGGTTATGAGCTCGGTCGCAAGCTGTCGGAAGAGAAGGACCTCACGGCAGTGTTCGTAGCCAATGACGAGATGGCGCTGGGCGTACTTCGTGCATTCTCCGAAGCAGGGGTGCGGGTTCCCGGGGACGCGAGCGTCGTCGGGTTCGATGACGCACCCGGAGCCGAGTTCTTCAGCCCGCCACTCACCACGATACGTCAGGACTTCATCGAGCTAGGTCGGCGCACGGTGACCATCCTCCTTGCGAGCATCGATGGCAGACGCAACGAGGCACTGCCCACCGTTCGTCCGGAGCTCATTATCCGCAAGAGTACGGATACACCGAAACGCTGAGGGTCGGGCCGAGCGATGCTTCAGCCCGGCAGGATCTCAGGACCACGATGGAAAACTTCATGCTTGGTGGGACATTCCAATCATACTCAATTGTTCTTCGTGAAACATACATCTACTTCGAATGGACCATTCGGAGTTGAGAAGGGAATCCCAATAACCGGAATTGTCTTGGGCCAGGCAATTTGATGATTTGCTCCAAGAATTACCACAGGAGGAGAAATTTCGATTTTCACCTGGTCTATCATGGACGAAGCGTTGCCTGCAATTATGTTCGTCATTTCTCCAATCATTCCATGCACAGTATCTCTTCGTTCTTCCTCAGAACTCGTTTCAATACCGGACCTTAGCAGCATTTTATCTGCCAATACTCTGTGAAGTCTGAGCCCGATGATTCCGTTATAATCACCGGTAACACCGAGAATGCCGGATATTTCCCATCTGTGCGCAGTCTCACCGGCCAAAAGATAAGGCGCACCCGCCTGGGCAGTTATGCGAAACATTGATTCAAAAATGTTCAGCGTGGCTGTCAGAAATGGATTTATCAATGAAACATCCACGTAATATCCTTGACCAAGCGTGAAGTAGAATACGCCCCTTGTCTCAGGCAATACAGGTTATTCGAAGTGCTTAGTCTTATACAAGAAACTAGACATCTTATTTTCTAAACAATCAATACATACATCGGATTCCGGTACGCGCAGCATTGTCATTCCAACATCCATTCTGGCTCGTCACAATGGTTCATAAGTCTTTGTAAATTGCCGATTTGTGTTAGATCTGAGAACGCTGCATTAGTTCGGCTACATCGTTGCCGTTGTAGCGGACAATTACCGCAGCATCGGGGAGGTTCATTTCCAGCACTTTGTCTCCGGGAAGCACTCCCCCACCGATCCCACGAACCCGATGGACCTGTCACAGATGAGTAGCTGCACGCCCGGAAAGCTCGCGGTCCTTCTGGTGTTTCAGATAACTGTTCCTGCGGCCCTGTCTCCTGTGGCACTTACTGCGATACCGATCATATCCCGGCGAACCTCTCCGTTAGCAGGAAGTACGATCACAACGCTGAAGTTGCGTACACTGCCGGCCCACAATCGCTTCGGCAGAAACGGACGATGGTAGATAATTGTTCCAATCGATACTGCACGCGGCCGCTATCACCCAGTGAATCGTCCATGATGGACGCAACGGCGTTCAGATCGGACACGATCGGGTGGCGCGACAGATGCGAGTATCCTACGTAAAGTCATCGGTTGGGCACTGATCCGCTACAGACCATGTCAAAAGAGCGTGAGATCTTTCACCGCTTCACTTTCCCTTGATCCAGATCTATTGTCCCTATCGGAAGCTACAGGTAATCGGGAAGATCCGGTAGTGGCCTATGGGCGGGAAAGTCGGTAAAATAACTATCCATGAAGTCCAAGCAGGTCAAACAGAACCAATCGGTCGGAAAAGTTATCAATGTTATGGAGGAGATGGCTGCTGCCGGTGGTCCGATGCGGCTGCTGGACATAGCAACAAATGTCCAGATGCCCGCGAGCACAACTCTTCGATTTCTTACGACTCTGGTCGTGCTTGGCTACGTGAGGCAGAATGCGGATACGATGCGGTACGAACTCACGCTGAAACTGTGCGGTCTGGCCGATCAAATTCGCTCGCAGAAGACCGTCCGCGACGTCGCGCGTCCGCACTTGAAAATGCTCGCCAAACAACTCGGCGAATCGACGTTTCTCGCAGTCGAAGAAGACCTGGAAGCGGTCTATATCGAAGTTGCCGAAGGTCAGGGCAGCGGTCTTCGGACTCTCCAGCGAATCGGAAAACGGGCACCGCTGCACAGCACGGGCGTCGGAAAGGTGCTGCTATCCGACTTCGACGATGATCGTCTGGATCGATTGATTACCGACCGCGGATTACCGAAGTTGACGGTCCACACCATCTCGACCAAAGAGGCGCTTATCCATGATCTCGACGAGATCCGCACGCGAGGATACGCCTTCGATCTCGAGGAATGCGAAGAGGGCGTGCGCTGTGTCGCGGCGCCCGTTCGCGACCACGAAGGTAAAATCGTGGCGGCATTGAGCGTCTCCGCACCCGTCAACCGAATGAAGGACCAGGACCTGCCCGAAGTGATTGAACGCGTACTCGCTGCCGCCGAGGCGACATCGAAAGAATTGTAGCCGAGAAGTACCGATCGGGCGAACTTTTCCAGACGCTACGCAAACCGAATCCCTGAACCGGCAGTGCAGCTCCCGTTCTCGTTTCCGGCGCCCGCGTGCGGACCAGCGCGCACCGCGAAATCGACATTGACAGTTCGGTTTTTGTGGACTATGGTTGAAATCGTATGTCACTTTGTAACATAGGAGCACCATATGTCCTTTCTGAAAGGTATCAGCTGGTTCGCCGCCGAAGGTGAAATTGAAGGCTTCGATCAATACGGAGCTGCCCCGGCTATCGCCGACGGCGAAAAGTCGATCGCCCTTCCCGCCGATGAGCAAGGAATCTATCAGACTATGCTCGTCGCGGACGCGCTTCGCTATCTGACTCTTCAGATTACCGCCGCCAAGGCGTCCGGCCATCCGGGAGGATTCGCAAGTTCCGCTGAGGTGCTTGCGGCACTTTGGCTGCTCGGAGAAAAGAACGTTATTACCGAAGTCGGCCACCACGCACCCGGTTACTATAGCGCCACCTTCCTCGATGGATCGCTTGCGAAGATGGGAATCGAGTCAGTCGACCAATTCATGGGGCGATTTCGCGAGAAGGGCGGCCTGCTTGGCCACATCACCGGCGCGATACCGGGATTTCTCGCACCAGCCGGTCCGCTCGGGCAAGGACAGCACTTCGCGATGGCGGCGGCCTATCTCAACCGAAATACGCTCTTTCCAGTGACCATCGGTGACGGCGGATTCGGTGAGCCCTACGTGATGAGCGCGTTCGGACATTTTCATACGCTCTACCCTGAAGTGTCGAATTACCTTCCGATACTGATCTGGAACGGCTTCTCACAGGAGCATCACAGTATCGTTTCGCGGGCCGACAACCCCGAAATGATCGCATTCTTTAAGGCATACGGATTCAAAAATGTTATCCTCGTCGACGCGAAAGACCACGCGAGAGTCTCCAGCGGGTCGGCCCCGCTCGACGAGGCGTTCGTGGATTCAACGACATTCCCGCTCGCAGGACGCATGGCTTTCACCGGCGCCGTAATAAGAGCTATTGCCGAGGCGCGCCACGCCGCGCTTTCGGGAACCCACACGGTCGTAATTCTCAAGCAGCTGAAAGGTGCAGGTGTCCACGCACACGGCGCGAAATCGCACAATCTCTACGCCTATCACAGCCTCGAAAGTGAGGACATCGTCAAAGCGATGAAAGCGCGTGCGTTGACACCTGCAGCGTGGAATCTTGTCCGCACGAACATGGCGCGCGCGGCCGGCGGACCTGCGGCCGAAGTGGCAGTAACCGAGCAGGAACGAACGATAGCTGCAATCGAACACCTGGAACTAACTGAGTTCGAGAAAGGAGGACCTCCCCAGGTACCGACTACGGCATTCGGCCTGCTCGTCGGGCAGGTCGGGAGTGCCGACGGCGATTTCGTCGTGACGAATGCGGACGGAAACCAGGCCTCGGGTATGATGAATATCAACGAAAAGCTCGGCATTCGGCATCCGACAAAAGATAGTCTTTACGCGCAGCGCCCCGACGGCCAGGTCTACGAACCGCTTTCCGAAGATGCATGTGCCGGTTTTGCGGCGGGCATCTCATTGTTGGGAGGCCGTTCGTTGTGGATCTCCTACGAGAGCTTCGTCATTAACGGTTTGCCGATCTGGCAAACCGTAACTCAGGCAATGGCCGAATTACGACGACCCACGCCGGCAATGGTCGCCCTGTTCACCGCCGGTGCACTTGAACAGGGGAGAAACGGCTGGACTCACCAGCGTCCGGAGGTTGAAGCCTACTTCGCGGCGCTCATGCGAAACGGCAATGTGTTTCCGCTCTTCCCGGTCGACGCAAACATGATTCAGGCTGCCTACGACTGGGCGCTCGGAAGAAAGAACCAGGGTGTCGCCATTTTTGCATCGAAGAGTCCACTTCCGGTACGAACATCTCTCGACGAGGGTCGACGCGCAGTCGAGGAGGGCGCAATTATCCTGGACGAAAAATCCGGCAGTCGAACAGTTGTGCTGGCGGCCGCGGGGGACATGGTTCTCGGCCCGGTGTACGATGCCGCGAAACAGCTCCACGATCAAGGAATCGGCTACAGGATAGTCTCGGTCGTTAATCCGCGACGTTTGTTTCGCCCGGGTGATGTGCTTCATGAGCATTCGGTCTACGGCGATTCACGATTTGTTTCCGACACTGAGTTCACGAACCTTTTCGGCGGTGACGCGCTTGTAGGGGTAACGGGCGGCGCAACCGGGGTCCTCGAACCGTTGCTCCTGCGGGCGACATCACCACGCGACATTATGGGCTGGAAACGCGGGGAAACGACGGCATCGGCCAGGGAACTCTTCGAGCTGAACCGAATTACCGGGGCCGATATCGCATCCCGCGCAATCGAGCTTTTGTAATTAGTCGGTAATCAAGGAGTCGCCGGTGCCAACTTTCAAAGTTCATCCGAAGATTGTCGTCCTGGATGATGACCCGACCGGATCGCAGACCGTCCACAGCTGTCTGCTTCTGACCGAGTGGAGAGTCGAGACGATCAGGAACGCGCTTGCAGACCACTCCCCTATTTTCTTCATCCTAACCAATACAAGAAGCATGGATGCTGGTTCGGCGGCGGCCCTCACGAGAGAAGTATGTCGCAACCTGAAGGTTGCGTTGACGGATTTCAACCAGCCCGTCGTATTCGTGAGCCGATCCGACTCCACTCTGCGCGGCCACTTCCCGGTCGAGACCGATGTAATGAACGACGAGCTTGGCCCGTTTGATGCCCATTTCCTGATTCCGGCGTTTTTCGAAGGCGGCCGAATTACCGATGGAGGTGTTCACTACGTTGCCGATGCAAACGGGCGTGTTCGTGCCGATGAGACCGAGTTTGCAAAAGATTCTGTATTCGGTTATTCGACAAGCTATCTCCCGGACTACGTCGAAGAAAAGACCCATCATCGTATCAACTCTTCCGACGTGCTCATTCTGCCGACCTCTATGAAACATGCTTCGCTGGTCGACATACTCTCGGGACTGTCGAAATATCGATGCGTGGCAGTCGACGCTCTTTCGCAGGACGACCTGGATGTATTCGCGCAAGCGTTGCTCGAAACTGCCGCCGCCGGAAAGCGGTTTCTGTTTCGCAGCGGGGCCAGTATCCTGACTTCCCTTGCCGCATTGCCGGCCCAGCCGTTTCCGCCTGAAGAGATGCACAAGTTGTCACGCAAGAGCGGAACGGCAGGTGTCGTCGTAGTCGGTTCTCATGTCGCCAGGACCACGGCCCAGCTCAATGAGTTGCTTTCGCGCGATTACTCCGTGCCGGTGGAAATCGATGTGAACCGACTCGAACCACCTGATCGCGACGTCCATTTCGACCAGCCACTTCGCGTGGCAGACTCGCTGGTCGTCGAGGATGTGCTCAAGAGTATCAGCTCTACTCTCGATGAAGGTCTGGTTCCGGTGGTCTATACGAGCCGGGGAGAACGGGCGTTCTCTTCGCAGGACATGCGTCTGCGATTCGGAGTTCTGGTTTCCCGGATTCTTGTCGAAGTCGTTCGGCAATTGCCGGAAACTACCGCGTTCCTCGTCAGCAAGGGTGGCATTACCTCCAACGATATCGTTCAGCACGGGCTTGGTTTAGCCGCGGCCCGGAGCGTAGGACAAGTGATAGCCGGCTGCACTGTTGTCCGTACCCCGCACGATCATCGGCTCGCCGATCTTCCCGTAGTTATTTTCCCCGGTAATGTTGGCGGTCAGGAGGCACTCGCTACGGCGGTGGAGCGGCTGTCCAGGTCCTGACGCAAGAACGACGAAC
>Ga0307376_10004728_pt1 | contig 12403 bp, 10 predicted proteins | sample TR2MG_FD_202536 | JGI IMG/M metagenome (GOLD analysis project Ga0307376, IMG submission 202536) | Soil microbial communities from Risofladan, Vaasa, Finland - TR-2 | ecosystem: Environmental > Terrestrial > Soil > Coastal area > Acid sulfate soil | place: Finland: Risofladan, Vaasa | collected... | reverse complement strand
TTCTTGAAACCACCGGCCTCATTCAGTTTGTAGACAAACAGAATGAGGCCGGTGGTTTCAAGAACCCCAACTTCGGCAAGTCCCCTGGTGCCAAGGAGAAGGTCAAGTTCAAGACCCTCCCCAAAGACGACCAACTCAAAGTCCGTAAGCAATGGGAAAAGTCCAACAAGAAAAAGGCCGCAATGGAGTCTGTCATGCTGAACTCTATGACCCGGCTGGCCCACAGCAACCCCGATCTACGCCCAACCCTTATGCCGATCATTGCGCAACATTCCCTGATTCGGTTGGCCATGCGTGGATCACCTATGATCTTGGAGTTCGTCAAGCTGGGTTATATTGCCCCCCAAGATCTGATGGGTAAGATCAAACAGTTCAGGGCCGAGCTTGAAGAGGGCATCAAATATTGGCGTGAGTCCGGTGCTACATCTGAGGCCGATGCTGCCATGACAGCCCTCAAGCAACTTGAGAGTGGGATTCAGAGCATCAGCACAAAGGTCAACCAACAGCCCACAACCAAAGACGATCGTGGCAAGAAGATCAACACAACACGGTTCTTGGCAGAACACGGCGATGACACCGTGACCATTGACGGGAAAAAGATCAAATTCAAATCTCTTCAAGGTACACGTAGCCCGAAGCTCAAGAAAAAGTACAAGGCCGAATTCGACAAGCGTTACAAGACGTGGCGCAAAAAAGAGGAAAAGGCCCGCGATAAGGCTCAGGGCAAATCTCCACGAAAACCACTCCCCAATAAGCCCGTTAAGTACGCCTCAGCCCTTGCATGTGTTTCAGGCGATCTACGGGCTACCCTGATCAAGTTGACCCACCAGAAGCCATCTATGAGGCCATATCTGCTACCAATCATCACAGCAGCGGCCAATCCCTTTGCCAAGACACCCAAGAGCATCGGTGACTTCAAGCTCACGGAGAAGGGCAAAAAGGGCGAGAGGCAGGAGTTCACCTGGACTCACAAAGACGATCCAGGTCATCAGATCACGATGGCCGTGACTCCAGGCAAGTCCCACTCAGAGTTCAAGTTGACTGAGAAAACCCCCAGTGGTCGCGTTAAGAACTTGGGCAATGAGCGCCGCCGTAACGACGACGTGGGCTCGGTGATGCGCGAATACGTCAGCAAGGCCGAAAAAGCTGTCGGCTCTGCCGTGGCAGATCGTGGCGGTTGGGAGAAGTACATCAAGGGCAAGAAGTTTCATAACCCCAAAACCAACAATGACGTGGGGTTCTACAGCTTGCCAGCCGATCTTCAAAAGAAGGAACGCTCCAAGTGGGATCACGGTAGGGTAAAGTCCGCTTCTGCCGAGAAATTGGTCAAGCGGTTTATGGCTCTTGTCAAAGACAAAAAGAAGCCAGAAGACATCGTCTCGACACTGGCCGAAGACGGCCACACCTGGAAAGAGATCAACGATCTTGTTAAAATTGTTGGCGGGATTAAGAAGAATCTTTCCAAGAAGGCGTCGTTCACATATGAAGAACGCAAGAAGATGCGCGAACAACAGCATCATATGTTGGATACGGCACCGGAGTACAAAAAACACCCTGTTTGGAAAGCCGTTGAAAAGCTGACGCTGCATGGTGAGGCGGTCGAGGATTTTTTTGTGACTCTTCCACAACGTTTGGTTAGTATGTTGGAAAGAGCGGTCACTGGTAAAAAAACCAAAGATGAACTGGAGAAAGACAAGAGCGTCGATCTTGACAAAGACGTGCCAAGTCCCAAAGACCCCACCAAAAAGATCAAGCTCCGAACCCTACGGGACAATTACCCAGAAGATTATGCCAAGTACACCAAGAAGGGGCTGTCCTTGCGGGATAAGCTGGTCAAGATCGCATATGACAACCCCGATCTGAGGCCAGATCTATTGCCTTTGTTGAAAAAGGCTATAACTACGGAAGGGGGCGGTTTAGAGGGTGATATCCGAAAGGATTTTGAGCAAAAGTACAACCTATTAGCCGACACCGAAAAAGAACTTGGCGGCAAATTAAAAAAGGTTCGCCCTTTGTACGAGGCATTTCAAAAAAAGATCGACAGTGTTGGCAGTGCTTTTTCCAAAGCCCGCGAAGAAGTTATTCAAAAGCACGATGAAATCAAACGTGGTTTACATAAAGAGTATGAAGACGCACAAGATGAGTATGAAGCTGCGTACGATGAGTGGGAAGACAAGTTTAAAAAGAAGAACAAGGGTTTGTGGACGGGACTAACCACGAAACAAGAGGCCGAGATAGAGGACGATCTGGAAGAGCGTTTTAAAAAACACAAGAACCCGGCAATGGATGCTGTGTTACGGGAGATCCCCAAAGCAGAATATATCTCAGACGACATCGAACGTGATTTTACTCCAGCAGAGCATTGGAAGGGCAAGCCACACTACCAACTCTTGTTTCAGGGTCGCCGCCCAGGTTCCTGGGCGTTCCGCCACTACCAAAAAGAAGATTGGATCAAAGACCACATCAAAGAAGAACTCGGCGGTAACAAGAAGTTTTTGAAGGGATTAGACTTTTCCGACACTGGGATGTCGCCAGAAAGTGTGTTTGAGGATATGGGTAAGTTTAAAGGGGAACTGCGGGAACTTAACACAACCCTCAAGAAAGTCCCGGGGTTCAAATACCAGTCAACGACCGATCCCATCAAACTGATGGATAATTTGAGCAAGTCATTTCAAAAGTTGCCCGAACTTAAAAAAGCATTGGAAGGTGGGGAGTTATCCAAAGATGTTCAGAAATTTGTAGAGAAGCATCCGAGCAAGAAAAAACAAAAAGAGGCCCCCAAGAAAAAGAAGACTCCCAAAAAGAAAACTGATCCAGAGCTTCTCAAGACAAAGACTCCCAACCCAGATTATGGCAAGAAGCCCGGTGCCCCGAAAGACATCACACTCAATACCCTCAAGAAAAAAGAGAACGCCGGTGATGCCCCCAAGGGGTTATTCAAACGCATTTGGGACAAGTTGACCGGCAAGGGTAAAAAGGCGCACAATCTTCTCAACACAAGTTTGATCAAGATCGCATATGACAACCCCGATCTGAGAGCCGACATCCTGCCCTTCTTGCAATCAAACAATAACGAGGTGATCCAATGATTACACCACGCCGGTTGGTAACAGCCTATTTAGCCAAACACCAGGGCCGCGTGAAGACCGCTGGCGAGGTCCGGTTCATCAAAGACAGGGGCGGTGACGACAAGAACTGGGCCTTCGGGCAAGTCGGCCCTGAGATGCGTCAGATCACTCCTGACTATGCCTATGCCCCCAATCACGTCAAGAAGCTGGCCAAGTGCTTGAGGGCTACCACAGCGGCCCTGGGTCACGCCATGAGCGCATACCACGACTTTGCCAAGATCAAGAGCGCCCAGGTATCTCCTGACGGTAGCTTGGGTGGCAAGGGCTATATCCAGCGCATCTCGGATATGCGTCGGGCCTACATGAATGTGGTGGAGGCCCTGTCGGCTCTCTCAGATACGATCTATGATGAAGTTCAGGCCCCCCACTGGTCAGCCATCTCTCGCCAGAAAGATGATGAGTCCAAACAAGAGGTCACTGAGATTGTGCAAGATGCCGAGCAAATCCGTCGTGACCCCGAGCAATGGGCTGAGCAGAGCCTAGATAACCAGTTTGGTGATGCGGAGGACGACGATTAATGTCCTCGGAACGATTCCTTCAGGCCCTCCGACGTGTGCTGTCCGGTGATGTTGTCCGTGAATACGGCGAACATCTATACCGTACGTTGGAAGAGTACCTGCAAACTTCTGTCCAAGGCACCCTCGACGAAATCGACACCCAATCAGGTCTCGAAGGGTTTGAGTTTCAGGTCACAGATTCCGAAGGGGACTCCGGTACATACCAAACTAAAGATGATCGATCTTACGCCTGGGAAGTCCTTTGGCCCTCTAAGCTGACTGCCACCAAGATCATCGAAATCGATCCCAGTGTTTTGATTCGGCAATTGAAGACCCAAAACCAAGAAATCAAAGAGCGCCCTCTGGACGTGGTACTCAAAGATCGTGAAGTCCAAGACGCGATCTTGTCCGCATTTATCCAGACTATCGAGGCCGTTGATCCAACTACCAAGCTTGGTGGCAAAGTTACCGAGACAGCGGATGCGTACATCAGTAATCATCTGAAAGGAACCATCTCCTATACCGGTTTGTTGGGTTTTGCGCCTAAGTTCCAGTCAACGGTTTCTGGCGAGCGTAAACTAGAGTCCCTTGACTATTTGAAATTCCGCGTTTCTTTCTATATTAATGTCCAAATGAAAGACACTTGGCCTGACCAGGGGCAAAAGTATGCGGGAAATTACATGAAGATGTCGAGCCTACGGAAAAAGGTAATTCGATTGGCGTACACCAGGCCTGACCTACGGCCCCGGCTACTCCCCATCTTGAAGGCAGCGCGGGCCAAAGAGTTGATTCAGGTATTGCCTTCCGGTCGTTACGATCGCCCATCGAATGTCGAAGCCGTTGTAGTAAGTGGCGCATCACTGGCCACATCTGGTTTTTGGTTGAAACCTGGAATCTACACGGTACATTGGATATCAGGCGGTCGTGTTCTGTTAGACGATCCGTCTGTGCCTGGTGAAACGATTGAGGTAGATATCAAAGACTTCAAAGGCCCGTCTGTTAAACGTAACCTGGTAGGCCCTACGCGGAGTTTGTAAGTATGAATAAAAAGAGCAAGTCTGTTATCCCACAAGGAGCCATCACATTCGAGACAGGATCGAACTATGGCTTAGATGGGTTCTTTGCTGATATGGATTATAACCAGGGTGTTTTAGATGGTGCGCGGCTCCCTGAGACCAAGGGGCTGGCAGAACTGCCCGGAGACCTTGTCCCAGAACCGTCTGTGTCTGAATTGCCCATCGGTGTTGTCCGGGGTGAGGATGAAGGACTCGGCAACTTATCTGATTTCCTCAAAGAGGGATCTCTGGCCGACTTGAATTGGTTGGAGATTGCCGAGCAAGATCTGGATCGACTTCCCAAATCTCCGCACTCCAGTGCAATCAAGGAGCTTGAGCAAGCTTGGGGCGTTAACCGCCGCACCGATGGCCTCCAGTTGATCCCGAACGTGGACAAAGAGGTCATGGACTATGAGACCATTCTCAACGCAGAAGGCGAGATGAAAAAAACATCGACCACCAAGGAAGACCTCCTCCGGGTTGGGCGTTGGGCGCTCAGGATGGCTACCTTTCGTGAGCCGTGGGCCAACATCATCGAAGCTGTTGAACGGGAGCTTGGCCCAGAATCTAGCCGGATCAAGGCAGCGATGGACGCGGTACAGAAGGATTACCCCTTGCTGGGTAACGTTTTTTTGAGGGCCTCAGCATTTCCAGGGTGCCATCGGGGAGAGTGGAAAGATCTCGTACGCCAACGCGCTGCTAGTGCTCGATACCTGATTCCCAAGAATGCCTGTGGGGATTGCATCCATGCACAAGAGGGTCGGTGCGCGATCTTCAAGAAAGCCATGACAACCAAGGTTCCGTGGAAAGATGCATTGGATTATTATGGCCCCAAGCTCAAAGCAGCCGGGTATAAACTGTCTGCTGATAAGAACCCGCGCACAGTCCTTGCCAGAGTGTTTCAATCAACGCCAAAGGCAATCAAGTCCCTTGATGGGCATAAGCCTGTGCAAGTCCAACCCGCAGATCGAGTCTCAACAGAAGAGGCACAGCAGGTTTTTCAGAACGCACCAAAAGTTCAACAAGAACAAGTTTCCCACAAAGAACACCAGGCCGCTATTGAGCGCAAAGCTGTGTTTGATCACATCCGAAAGTGGAACAAGGCAGGTTTGTTGCGCGATGATGACGCCGCCAGTTTGATTACTGCTGGAGTAGATCCCAAGATCATTTTGCGCACAGCAGCTAGCTTGATTACGATGCCCAGAGATATCAGTAAGTACGCTGGTATGGGTCTTTCGTTCATTCAAACAATCCCCAAGATCAGTCGAGAGAAGGCTCTCCAGAAACTTAAAAACGCATGGTCGAAAGCTGCCTACGAGCAGAACCAACTCCAACAATTGCTCCAAGATCGTGCCGCTTCTCGTATCAAGGCCATGATTAAGGCCGGGCTCCTCAAGAATGTTGAGGGGAAAAAGCTCTTAAAGATGGATATCTCGCCAGAGCGTAAGATGAAGTTGGCCTTTGCGGTGGTGTCCAAACGAGCCTCGGAAGAAGTTCCTATCCCAACTAGCCGCGCAGCACAGGTCTATGCCGGTGAGGGTAAGACCGCTATTGCGTGGCGCAAAGACGCTCCGATGAGCCTTAACGACGCCCAGGCATCTTTACAGGGAGTGGGAGACCCCCACAGCGAACAATCTCGTAAATTGGCTGAGAAGTTGTCTCAGCAAATCAAAGACCGTGTGGTAAAGATGGTACAGGCCGGTTTGATCACCAAGGAAGAGGCCAACACTCTGATTCGGGCCAAGCTTGATCTGGGCAACACACTTAAGTATGCCGCTGCCTTGGTTGGTAAGCGCCAGATGGAACCCGCCACGATCCCCAAAAAGGCACAGAAAAAGAAAGCCTACCGAGGCGAGGGCGAAGGTGCTGAGGGCATAACGTTTGATCTTAGCGCCCACGAAGCCCAAGAGCTTCTAAAAAAGTCCGGTGATGGCCGTCGGTACACAGATATCCAGATCGAGGCCGTTGTGAAGTTTGCTATGCAAGAAATGAACGAGGGCGTAGCCGGAGTGGCCTTGACCCAAGTACTGTCAGCCAAGTTTGATAGCCCTCTTTTGAAAGAGGCGTCTAGAAGCCTCAAAAAGGCACGACGGCAGCATGAGGGACTGGCCGGACACTTGTATGTGGATGCGTCTGTGTACGCTTCTCCCAGGGGCAACGATGGCTGCAAGCATGGCGCGGCCAAGCACCGTGCAAACCAGGTCAAACATTTGTTGGAAATGGAACGTTGCGGATCTTGTGTCGCCCGTAATGTAGAGGGCCGCTGCAACAAGTACGGGAAAGTTCTAGTGGGGAGCCCCACTGAGGCCCTCGGTATCCGTGGGTACGATATAACAGATGTCAGCCGCCGAACCTTCCAGCAAGAGATGATTCGTTTAGCCAACGGCAGTGACCAAGATCGAACAGCGGCTTTGTTTGAGGCAGGAACCGACCCCGTAAGCGAGTTCGGTCTACAATTCAATACAGATATCGAGATTTCAGAGGACACATCACAGGGATCGCTGGGTGGCATTACGTTTGGCGGCATGGTGATCCCAGAAGACTAGATAGTCTTTGGAGACTATGTGTGAAAACTAAACCTTGGAGGGTTCTTGTTATGGAGAAGCATATTGCTAGTTTGAAAAAAGCGTGGTTCGGCGGCGAGGCGCAAGATAACCTGGCGCGGTTGTTGGCACATCTGCGGGCCATGCTCATGAGTTACCAAACGTCCCATTGGGTTGCCAGGGGCGATCCCCAATACGGCGACCACCTGTTGTTCCAGCGGTTGTACGAGGCACTGGGCGGCGAAATCGATTCCCTAGCTGAGAAGATGGTGGGCTATATCAACGACAGTTCGGTGAACTTGGTTTATCAGATCCAGTTGATCGACGGGATGGTCAATTCGTGGAGTGCGATTCCGTGTCCTTTTGAACGAGGACTCGTTACAGAAACGCAATTGCAAGATCTCCTCAAGCAAACCCTTGATAGCATGGACGCAACAGGCGACACCCCATTGGGGTTCACAGACTTCTTACCCGCATTGGCCAGCGCACACGACACCAATATGTATTTGTTGCAGCAACGCCTCAAAGGTCACGACGTAAAAAAAAACATTTGAGTCGTGACGCTGCCTATCTAAAACAAATCCCAGGTCCAACCGCCGAACGATATTTCTTTGATAATCCATTAACTAGAGAGGTGAGTGAATTCCAACAGTCTGGTGCACTCACAAATATTGATCCTAAGCCAGGGGTTCCCCCAACTCCTGTGCAGATCAAGGAAAAGCACCCGCACGGTGACGAATTGAGTACCCTCAGTAGGCTCATCGTGCAAAAGAACGGTTCTGTTGCATTGGGCGATTGGACTTATGTAGGAGAAGGCAATGGCACAACGGGGAACTAAAGTAAACAGGCCGTTTTCGATCTTGGTGGCCAATTTATCCGGCCAGTTTGATGGTAACGGGAAACCGATTCCCACCAGAATGGGATTCACCCAACAATTGGTAAATAATAACCCGAACCAACTTCAGATGGGACTCTTGACAGGTGCTCCGGCTCCCGCCACAGCTACAATTGTTGTTATAGATAACGACTTCACGACCGGGGCCGCCAAGTTAACTATCGGTGAATTCGAGTTGGAGAGCGGGATTCACTACACGCCTGGGGGGACTCTCAATGCGACTGCGATTGCTTTGGCGGCTGCCATAAACAACTTGCCCGAATACACGGCACCCATCCCAGGTGCTGCGACTGTTGATGTATCTGGGCCGACTGGCCCAGATGGTGGGTTTATCGAGTTTGATGTTTACTACGAAGGCACTAAGACCAACTTCACGTTGGCTCCCACGACAGGTTTCTTTGATGATGGGGCCCCGGTGGTAGGATCTCCCATCATTTTTTGATTTCGGTGGTATAGTTAAAGAGGTAAAGGAGGTCGTGTTTTGAGTAGGTAGGAGGTATTTGTGAACACGGCCATCAAACAAGATCAACAATATTATTTGGACAAATTGCCTGCGGAAGCTACCCGCGTGGCAGTCCTGAAGGATGGCAAGAAACGCTGGGTGGAGTTGTCTAAGCTCCGTTCGACGGACTTCTTGATCATTGATCCAAAAACACAAGCCCCACACCATATGACCGGTAAGCCGGGGCGTCAACCAGTCCAAAGGACGCGAATAAATCCTCTGGCGCAATCTCTCAAAAAGGAGAAAGATAAAAGCGTCAAGGGAGATTCCATCCTGTTGGCTCTTCAGGACAACCCTAATTCAGAGGACGTTGTCTACCTCATTATGCAGGGGATGGCCGAAGAGATTGCTTGTTTGAGGCATGAGCGCGAACGAGCCGATCTTGAAGGTGGGAAATCTGTTGCAATCTCCGAGCGCAGGATCAAGTCCCTCAAGTTGATTGGTGAGACTTGGCTCAAGCGGATGGAGCAGATCCAAAATCGTGAAATTGACCTGAATAGCACAACGTTCAGGCTGTTGTTTGAGTTCATCATGCAGACTTTCCGTGAGTCCATGACAAAAGCGGGCATCAAGAAAGAGTTGGAAGACGTAGTGTTTACCAACATTGCCAAACGCCTTAACGGCGGTTGGGAAGCAGAAGCCCGAAGCATCATGCGGAAAAACTAAATGGCTTCATCGCTGGCCGAAATTGCTTGGGGATCATGCCGGGGAGGTATCAGCCAAGACCAGACTGATATCGCTGACATAATTGAATTTGCGGAGTCCTCCTGGGGTATTGGCTTCAACCTGTACCCTGTCCAGAGAGTGATTCTAAAGGCCCACTACGGTGTACCTCTAAGCAAACAAAAAAACCAACTTGAGGTAAAAAACTGGCGCGGGGAAAAGCTCTACAACATGTCAGAGGTTGAGTACCTCTCCTATTTGTTTGACGAAGGTCGGTCAAATATCAAGACGGTTGTCGAGGGCGAAGAACGTCGTGAGCTTATATTGTGCGTGGGTAGGCGATCTGGGAAAACGGCGTTGGCGGCATTGATCGCAGCGTACGAGACCTACAAGCTCATCAAGAGGTACAACCCACAGGCGTACTACGGGATGCCAGGTACCAAAACGATCCAGCTAATCTCGGTCGCCACGGATAAAGATCAAGCCGGTCTGTTGTACCAGGACGTTTCAGGTCATTTCGGGAATAGTGACTTTTTTGCCCCGTATGTAGCCAACAACACGATGAGCTACGCCCGGTTCCAGACTCCCAGGGACATAGATCGTTTTGGGTCTTACCGGGATGACCCAAGTTCTAACGCATCTATCAAAGTCACCTTTCGATCTTGTATTGCTAAGGGTCTTCGTGGTCCAGGTAATATCTTGGTGGTACTCGATGAGGTTGCCCACTTCACAGATGGTGGGCAAAGCTCGGCTGAAGCTGTGTACAATGCTGTTAGCCCTTCTATTGCAACGTTCTCTCCTAAAGACCCGAACGACTCAAGTAAGCCGCTTGGCCCCTCTGATGGGCGAATGGTACTCATCTCTTCCCCTTTGGGCCGCCAAGGGCTATTCTATAAGTTGTTCCAAATAGGTATGAGAGGCGGCGTGGCTGCCAAAAACATGTTGTGCATCCAAGCTCCAACTTGGGAAGTCAACCCCACGCTGCCCCCTGAAGAGTACGAAAAGCAATACCTCAAAGACCCCGTAGTATTTTTTACTGAGTTCGGGGCTGAGTTCACGGACAGGACACGAGGTTGGATCGAACGTGAGCGCGATCTGGTGGCGTGTATTGATACCACCAGGCGTCCTGTGATCCAGGCCCCACCACGGGCCCCCCACTATCTAGGACTCGACTTGGGTTTGGTGGGTGATGCTTCAGCGGTGGCAATTGGTCATTTAGAGAGTGACCTTATTGTTGTTGATCTTGTTGATCAGATTCGGGCAGGGTTTGGTAAGTTTGAAGACCAGGAGCGGCTTGATCTGGAACGTGATGTTGTTCCTTGGATTTACGAATTGTCCCGTAAGTTCTATATTGCGGAGGGCTTGTTCGATCAATGGTCTGGGATTGTGCTTGAACAGGCATTGCAGCGTAGGGGCCTCAAGCAAATCATGATGGAACAGATGACCAAGAACCTGAACTCGCAGATCTTTAAAAACTTCAAAGATCTTATGTGGGATAAAAAACTAGTTCTCTATGATTACCCTATCGCAGAAGGCGCTCGGCATTGTCCTTATATTAAGGAGATACTGGAGCTACAGGCGACACAACACACCAAATACATTGTGACCGTAGAAGCACCAAATATTGACGGTAAGCACGACGATATGTCGGATGCACTTGTTCGTATGGTGTGGTTGGCCGCTAAACATCTAGGGAAGCAACGTGTTTTTGCTGGGACAACAGGTGTTCGTCCACATGGCAGTTCAGGTAGCCGTCAGGCGTATGGCAGTCGAAGAACGCCCGTGGGAGGTAGTTCTCCAGATAGACGAAACCACGGTGTTCGATACTTGGGCCGTAAGCGAGGTTGATATATGTCTTTAACACCAAGAAGTCCGGTGAGGGCCGACCATAGATTTATCCGCCGATTGTTAGACGGTACATTTAAGGGTAAGATCGAGCATCGGGCCGAAGAATATAATTTAGTAAGTCGTGTGTTCAAGAAGGCGGGGGGGTCATGGGCAAGCGTGTTTCATGGATCACCCAAGGATATTAACCTTTTGAAAAAAATCATTAGCTTGGCTATCAAAAAGGGATATATGACCAAGAAGGAGAAGTGGGTTTAAGTGGCACGCCCAGGTGAAAAAATAACGGGTGACATGATTGAAGCGCATGTGGTTTCAGCAGAGCGATCACTTAGGCAAGCTCTTGACCTGTGCGTCCGCGCGAAGCGATCTTCGTCTGGTGGCGCTCGTGATCTAAAGGTTTTGCGACGTAGGATCGGTAGCGCCCTGGATGCTATCAGTGGCGCACGACAAAGATCCTTCCGCCCTCTAATGGATGAGCCAGGTGAGCGTAGGGAGCGTCCTGAAAAAGAAACCCAGGAAGTCCCGCAGCAACCGGAGGCGGATGGTCAGGAGATAGACATTGGCAACGCAACTTGAACGACAAAACGGTGAAGCCGAAGTCGTTGGTAAGATAAAGACCGCCAACAAAAAAACATTAACCGTTGGCAAGCCGCGTAAGATCGTTGCTTCGTCCATGCGATCTAAGGTCGCATACTGTGGTGCTGGCGGCGTGTCGGGTGGTGGGGGGGGGTTCTCGAGCCCTGGGGCAAACCTCGGCTTTGGGGGTAACTACTATTCCCCAGAGTTATCCACAGATTTCCTTGAACTGCCACAGAGCCTCGACGAACAACGCAACTACTACAGATTCTTCTACCGGTCAGACCCGTTTGTTGGGCAGGCGATTGATATCCACACCGAGTTACCGCTGTCCAAGATTCGTTTGAGCATGCCTAAAGCCAGCAACCGAGCTTTGGCTGAGGCATCCCTTCGATTTTGTGAGAAGTGGGTTGACCGAATCGGGTTACTACACCGTTTGATTGAGATTGTGCATGAGTACTTCTTAATTGGTGAAGTCTATGTTTTTGCCGAAGACACCAACGACCTCATGCCCAGGGAAATCATCGAAGATAAAATTGATGCGATCGATGAAGAGACCGGGGAGATAACAACCACCTGGGAGGAAAAAGAGGACGCCAACGAGCTAGCTTACAAATGGCTCAGGAAGCGGTACAAGGGTTGGACAGCCCTTCGGGTGTTACCCCCAGAACAGATTCATATGGAGAGTTTCCCTTTTAC
>Ga0307376_10004727_pt1 | contig 12404 bp, 9 predicted proteins | sample TR2MG_FD_202536 | JGI IMG/M metagenome (GOLD analysis project Ga0307376, IMG submission 202536) | Soil microbial communities from Risofladan, Vaasa, Finland - TR-2 | ecosystem: Environmental > Terrestrial > Soil > Coastal area > Acid sulfate soil | place: Finland: Risofladan, Vaasa | collected... | reverse complement strand
CATAGGAACGAGCATACCATATCGGCGGGGGGAATGCCACGTCAGGATCTTCCAATTAGGCCGTTCCTAGAAATAAATTTACTTTGACGTTGCCCTGCCGTTCCGCCAGTGGTGCCCCCGGTCCCTATTCTCTTAGGAGACCATGAAACGTTCTTTCCACGGATATCCAGCAAAGACACTGTTTGTGATTGCGCTCCCTTTGTCATAAATATTATCTGACAATAGCGATCTCTTGCCAATTGTCATTTGTCCCTAAGGCATGGGCGGAATGTCACCTTTACGTCAGGACAAATGTCCTGATGCACCAATGGACAACATCAGCTCCCGTACGCTCCAATGGTCTGGCCTAGCCGCTACGACTAAGCCACGGTTTGGTTTGGCGGGTGATTTCCGGAACGAAAAAAAAAGCCGGCCCGACCCATCTGCGATGGGTGCCCGGGCCGGCCCGCTTACCATACATTGTCGATCAGGAGCAGCTACAGGATCCTCCGCCGCAGCCGTTCCCCCCGCTTTTCTCCCGGGAGACCACGAAATCCTCCCCACCCAGCCAGGACTTCTGGTAATCGACGGTAAAATTGTCCTGAATGGAGGCTAACTTGGGATCGGCCACAAACTTGATGGCGCCGACATCGAAAGAAGTATCCTCGTCATGAACTGACTTGTCCAAAGCCAGGCCGTAACTGGGCCCCCCTCAGCCACCTTCCAGCATGTAAACCCTGATGATCGGTTCGGCTATGTTCCTTTTCGCCACAAAATCCTTCAGCGCCTCCTGCGCCTTCGGGGTCACCACCAGTTGCATGGCCCAGTCCTTCCTTCAAAAAAATTTGCGGGTTCAATCGCTCAATATGTTACCATATCAGCCGGGGGAAAACAAGTCCATTCTATACTTTTTTCGTAAACAAGAGCCCCCGCCTTTTTGACCCGCCTTTGAGCCTCGCTTTAGCCGAAAAAAATCCCCGGGTCTCCCCGGGGGTTGGCTATGAGATTTTCTTCAGGCGCAGTGATTGCCGGCCGTTTCCTGCAAAACATCCGGCTCCCCGGTGCCGGCGGGAGAATAGAGTCCGTCCAGCAGGGCCACCTGCATCTCATCGTTATAACTCTGCAGTTTGATGGCCTTGTTCGGGCACTCGCCCGCACAGGTGCCGCAGCCCTGACAGATCACCGGTTCAATTTCGGCTTTATCATTTTTTATCCTCGGGGCCTGGTAGGGACACAGACGGACGCAGGTCAGACAGGCGGCACATTTCTCCGTTTCCACCACCGCAACTACGCCGTGGGATTCCAGCTTATCCTTGGCCAGCAGGCTTCCGGCCCGGGAGGCCGCCGCCCCGGCCTGGGCGATGTTTTCGCTCAGGTTTTTGGGACTGTGCGCGACTCCGGCCATGAAAATCCCTTCGGAGGCAAAATCCACCGGCCGCAGCTTCATATGCGCCTCCAGGAAGAAACCGTCCTCGTTGAGGGGCACCTTGAACAATTGGGCCAGTTGCCGGTTCGAATCCCCGGGCAGAATCGCTTCGGCCAGACACAACAGGTCGGCCCGGATGGCGAGTTCCCTTTGCAGCACCTGGTCAAACACGCTCACCAGAAGGTCGGAGCCATCCCTGGATATCTGGGGTTTGGCTTCCGGTTCGAACCGGATGAATTGTACACCCGCTTCCCGGGCCCGGGCGTAAAGGTCTTCCAGAAAACCGTAGGTCCGCACGTCGCGGTACAGAATGAACACGCTCCGCGACGGGTTTTGCTCCTTCAGGGCCAGGGCCATGTTTACCGAGCGGCCGCAGCAAACACGGCTGCAGTATGGCCGGCCCGGTTCCCGGGAGCCGGTGCACTGGATGAAAACAACCGTGTCCGCGGTGTTCGCGGGCAGGGATGGCAGTTTGTCCTGCAATTCCAGGCTGGTCACGATGCGCTCGTCCAACCCGTACATGTACTCGGTGGGACGGTAGGGCTGCCCTCCGGTGGCGAGAATAGCCACGCCGTGGGCAATCGTTTCCCCGTTGTCCAACGTGCTGACGAAATTGCCCCTGTAGCCGGTGACGGACGCAATCTGCCGCCCGGTATGAAGAGTCACCCAGGAGTTTTGGGAGACGCTTTCCGTCAAAGCGTCCAGGTAACCCGCTACATCCTCCCCGTTTAAGCCCCGCTGGATCCGTCGCGCTATCCCGCCCAATTCCCCGGTGCGTTCCACCAGGTGGACGGCATAGCCCTGACCGCCCAGGTTTTCGGCCGCTGTGAGACCGGCCAGGCCACCGCCCACCACCAGAGCGGTTTTTTCCACCCCGACCGGCACGTGGTGCACCGGCTGCAGGAGGCGAGCCTTGGCCACGGCCATGCGCACGAGATCGATGGCCTTCCTGGTCGCCTCGTCGTGCTTATCCTGATGGACCCAGGAACACTGGTCCCGGATATTGGCCATTTCAAAGAGGTGAGAATTCAAACCGGCCTGCCGGAGGGTCTCCTGGAACAGGGGACGGTGGGTTCGCGGGCTGCACGATGCTACCACCACCCGGTTCAAGCCGTGCTCGACGATACGTTCCTTGATCTTCTTGATGCTGTCCTGGGCGCAGGCAAAAAGGAGTTCTTCGGCGTGAACAACGCCGTCCAGTTTCCGGGCGCACTCCGCCACGTCGGGCACACGAACCACCGAGCCGATGTTGCGGCCGCAATGGCAGATAAAGACCCCCACGGCCGGATCCTCCCCGGTAACGTCGCGCTCGGGCGGATACTGCCGGGTCCTGGCCATACTGTTCCGGGCCGGCGCCAGAAGGCGGGCCGCTTCCGAAGCCGCCGCACTGGCCTCCGCCACCGCTTGGGGTATATCTTTTGGTTCTACCACCGCCCCTGCGGCGAAAACACCGGGCCGGCTGGTGCCGGTCGGATGGGTGCCGTGCGTCTGGATGAAGCCGTTTTCGTCCAGATCCACCCCTGCCGCGACGGCCAGTTCCCGCGTACCCCCGGGAGGTGCCAGACCAGTGGAGAGTACCACCATGTCGAAGAGCTCTTCCTTTAATTCACCCTGGGGGGTACGGAATCTCAGTCTAAGTTGTTTGGTATCCGGTTTCTGCCGGACCCCGGAGACGACACAGCGCTCATAGCGGATCCCGGTCCTTTTGGCCCGCTCCCAATACTTCTCGAAGTCCTTGCCGAAGGCCCGCATGTCGATGTAAAAAACGGCGGCTTCCATCTCGGGGTGGTGCTCCTTGACGACCAAGGCTTGTTTGGTGGCATACATGCAGCAGACCGAAGAGCACCAACTCTGGCCGCGGGAACGGTCCCGCGAACCGACACACTGCAGCCAGGCCACCCGGCCCGGCAACGTGCCGTCGGTAGGACGCTGGAGGTGTCCGTGGGAAGGACCGGAAGCGCTGATCATCCGCTCGAACTGCAGCCCGGTCACCACATTGGGATAGCGGCCGTAGCCGAATTCGCCCAGGCGGCTGGCGTCAAAAGGCTCGAAACCGGTGGTCAGGACGGCCGCTCCCACCGGCAACGTAACTTCCTCGTCCTCCATCTCCAGGTCAATGGCATCGGCGGGACAGGCCTCCTGGCAGGAACCGCAGCCCAGGCACTGGTCCGTATCGATGGCGTAGGCATTGGGAAAGGCCTGCGGATAACGCTTGAAAATAGCTGCCCGGCTGGAAAGGCCCAAATCGAATTCATTCGTCAGTTCCTGAGGACAGGACTGGGCACAGGCCCCGCAACCGATACACTTTTCGAGGTCGACCATACGGGCGTGCTTGATTACGGCAGCCTCGAAGTGACCGGGTTCCCCGGTGAGCCCGACCAGTTCCGCCCCCGTGAGAATCTCAATGTTGTCGTGGCGCCCGCATTCCACCAGGCGCGGCGACATGGTGCACATGGAACAGTCGTTGGTGGGGAAAGTCTTGTCCAGCCTGGCCATATTGCCGCCTATGGCCGGCGAACGCTCCACCAGGTAAACTTTGAAGCCGGCCTCGGCCAAGTCGAGGGCGGCCTGCATACCCACAATTCCGCCACCCACCACAAGAGCCGCTCCAACCGGCGCCCCTCCCTTGCTTTCGTCAGACATGAAGACTTCTCCTCTCTCCTTTCAGCCCGAACCACCGGCCCGCATACACACCGCCCCCGGCCGTGCCGGGTAAACAAGTGCAGTTGTGCGGAACTCGTGTGCCGGTTATCTATATCGGTAGCGAAACAACTTGCTATATCCCCTGAAAAAACTGGCGATTCCATTGGTATCAGAGATATTAGTCAGCATAATCCCGCATGTTCTTCTACAGTCTTAGTTGACAGTTATTTCGCTGTATATTTTCCATAACCTAACATCTTAGTCTACGTCAATACTATCATCAATCAGGGTAAATTGCAACCAGAATAAAATAGAATACTCAGAAGATTATACGACGATTACCCGGTACGCCGGCATGTATTACCAGCGAAAGTGATCCCGACTATTTGATGGTCAACCGCCGCTCCCCGGCGGGAGACGATCCCCCCGAAAAAGGCAACGGGGCCGGTCCGGCGGCTTGCTTTCTTCCGTCCCCGGCGGCATAGTCGCCACGTCATATTAATATTTTAATTATTCTTAATATATATTACAGCGGGGATAGCCGGCTGTCAACGGTTCAGCCTCTTTTCCCCTAGAAAATGGGGGACGCGGCAACCGGCAAAAATGCCGACCAGGGCCTCCTGACGCTGCCGCAGGTTCGCCGATTCCCATGGTCAGGGTTGCGCCACGGGGAAAGCGGCTGGAAACTCGCCCGGTCGTTCTACCGGAAGCGCCGCCCAAATATGAAAGAGTATACCTGACAGCGGAGGGATCCTTTCATGCCGTTTATCCCCGCCACCAACCCGGCACGTGGCTCCCACGGCCGTCTATTCCTGGCGTTTTCCGCCATGCTGTTGGCCGTCCTCATGATTGCCAGGCCGGCGGTAGTGTTCGCCGGGGCGACGGCCGGCCTGCATGCCTGGTGGAATATCGTTTTTCCGTCGCTCCTGCCTTTCTTCATCGTCTCCGAGCTGTTCATGAGCCTTGGCGTGGTGCATTTTCTGGGCGAATTGCTGGAACCGGTCATGCGGCCGGTGTTCAACGTACCCGGGGCCGGTTCGCTGGTGGTGGCCGCCGGTTACACCTCGGGCTACCCCATCGGAGCCCTCCTGGCCGCCCGGCTCCGGCAGGAGGGCCTCTGCTCCCGTTGCGAAGGCGAACGTCTGATGAGTTTTACCAACAATTCCTCCCCGCTGTTTATGCTTGTGGCGGTGGCCGTGGGCATGCTGGGCAACCCGGGTGTCGGCGCGCTGATTCTCGGCGCCCATTACCTGGCCAACTTCACCCTGGGACTCGGCTTACGCTTTTACGGGAGAGGCGAAGAAAAAGGAATCAGGCGCACCGCAGACGGTCCGGTTTTCGCCCGGGCCTGGACGGCGATGCGCCTCAGACAGGCCGCCGATACGCGGCCCGCGGGCAAGATACTGGGAGACGCAGTCAGGACATCCCTGGAAAACCTCATGAACATCGGTGGTTTCATCGTCCTCTTTGCCGTCCTGATCCGCCTGTTTACCGCCGCCGGTATGATAGGCCTGCTCGCCCGCTGGCTCGCCGGACCCTTGGGGCCCCTGCACCTGCCGCAGCCTCTCTTGACCGCCTTGGCCAGCGGCTTTTTCGAAATTACCATGGGCAGCCAACTGGCTGCCGCTGCAGCCGCCAGCCTGTCCCAGAAGCTGTTGGTCATTGCCGTTATGCTCGGTTGGAGCGGCCTTTGCGTACACACCCAGGTAGCCACCCTGATTGCCGGAACCGACTTGAGGATGTCCGTCTTCATGGTCAGCCGCCTCATCCAATCGGGCCTGGCCGCCTTCTACACCGCACTTTTCCTGGAGCACGGCCGGTGGGGCGACCTGGCCTGGCCGGCCCTGGCGGCGCCCGGCTACCACTTCACCCAACTGCCCGGCTGGCTCCTGACCCTGGAGGAACTGGGCCTTTTTCTGGCGTTGCTGGTCGCCGCGCTACTTTTTCAACTCACCCGGCGCATGTTTTTGGCCCTATCAGGTAAAAGTAAAAATTGAGACAAATCTTAAAAGTCTATAAATATTCCAAGTACTGGACGATTTTCCCGCCCCGTGCTATACTGTCAGGGGATAAACAGGGAAAACGACCACAAGACATCAAAAAATGATCGCGGTGAAATGTATTGAATTTAACCAACCTCTTTAGGCCCCAAGCTGTCGCCATTGTGGGGGCCTCCAAGGACCCGGCCAAAATTGGCAACGCCATTTTGCGGAACATGCAAAAGTGCGGCTTCCCCGGCCGGATTTTCCCGGTCAACCCGCGGGAACAGGAGTTGGAGGGGCTTCCCTGCTACCAGAGCCCGGCCGGCCTGCCTCAGGTACCCGAGGTGGCGGTGGTGGCCGTGCCGGCCCAGGCCGCGGCCCGGGTGGCCGAAGACTGTGCCCGGGCGGGTATCAAGTATCTGGTGGTGGTGACGGCGGGTTTCAAGGAGACCGGCCGGGAAGGCATGGCCCGGGAAAAGGAGCTTCTGGACATTTGCCGGACCTACGGGGTACGCATGGTGGGTCCCAATTGCGTGGGAGTGATGGACACCCATACCCCGCTCAACGCCTCCTTCGCCGGTTCTTTTCCCCGGCCGGGAAGGATCGCCTTCATCTCCCAGAGCGGCGCCTTCGTGGTAGCTATTCTGGACTGGAGTTTTCAGACCGGGTTGGGCTTTTCCCGTTTCGTGAGTCTGGGCAACAAGGCCGATTTAAACGAGGCCGACTTCATCGAGGAGGCGGCCAGGGATCCGGAGACCAGAGTCATCCTCTGCTATATAGAAGACGTGACCGACGGGCCCCGCTTTGTCCAGGTGGCCCGTGAGGCCTCCCGCCAAAAACCGATTATCATCCTGAAATCGGGCATCAGCCAGGCCGGGGCCCAGGCGGCGTCCTCTCACACCGGCGCCCTGGCGGGCAGCGACGTGGCCTACTCAGCCGCTTTCCGCCACTGCGGGGTGATCCGGGCCGGCAGCATGGCCGAACTTTTCGACCTGGCTACGGTCTTCGCCACTCAACCCGTACCGGCCGGTAACCGGGTCGCGGTGGTCACCAACTCCGGCGGTCCCGGCATTGTGGCCACCGACAGCATCGAAAAGGAAGGCTTGCAGATGGCGCGGTTCGAACGCCCGACCATCGAGGCCCTGCGTGGGTTTCTACCGGCCGAGTCCAACGTGTACAACCCGGTCGATGTCCTGGGCGACGCTCACGCGGACCGTTACCGGCAGGCCATGGGAGCCGTGCTGGCTGATGGCAACGTGGATGCCATGCTGGTCATGACCTGCCCTGCCGCCACTACCGAACCGGAGGCTACGGCGGAGTCCCTGGTCGAATGTGCGGCGCTTCACCCGGATAAACCGGTGGTGGCTGCCTTCATGGGCGGTCCGCAGCTGGACAGTGGTGCCGCCTTGCTGCGGGCCAAGGGCATCCCCGCCTTTACCTTTCCCGAGCCGGGAATCCGGGCCCTGAAGGGGCTTTTTACCTACCGCGCCAGCACGCTCGCTATGGAAGACCCTGCCGGGATAGATTACGACGATGTGGATGCAACCACAGTGAGCGGCATCCTGACCCGGGTCAAAGAAGAGCACCGGCCGGTTCTCCTCGGCAGCGAGGCCGTCCGCGTGGCCCAGGCATACGGTATTACCACTGCTCCCACCGCCCTGGCCGCCACTCCCGAGGAAGCCGTCCACCTAGCCGGGGAAATGGGCTACCCGGTGGTCCTCAAGGTGGCTTCGCCCAAAATCATGCACAAGAGCGATATCGGCGGCGTAATGGTCGGCCTGGAAAACGGTCCGGCGGTAGAGGAAGCATATAACAAAATCATGAACAACGTGCTGGACCAGTTCCCGCTCAGCGTCGTCTACGGCATCGAAGTACAGAAGATGATGCCACCGGGAGTGGAACTTATCGTCGGCGTCAACCGGGATCTCCAGTTCGGCCACCTCATAGCCTTCGGTCTAGGCGGCATTTACGTCAACCTGCTCAAGGACGTATCCTTCCGGCTGGCGCAAGGGCTTACCCCGGGAGAAATACAGGAGATGATCAAGGAGACCAGGGCCTTCACCCTGCTCCGGGGTTACCGGGGGGAGGCGCCGGCCGACCTGGAGGCGGTGGCCCGGACCATTGGGCGGGTGGCCGTACTGGTGCGGGACTTCCCCGAAATTGCAGAAATGGATATCAACCCTGTGTTTGCTTACGCCCAGGGCATAGCCGCCCTGGACATCAAGATAACGGTAAGCCTGTAAAAAAGCGAGGGAATGACATTGAAGAACCTGTACCTTTTGAATACGCCGGGGTGCGATCACACGGCCGTGGCACTGGGCCTGGCCCTGAACTTCCGGGAACAGGGCTACCGGGTGGGCTTCTTCAAGCCGGTTGGCTGCCCGGCCTCATCCGGGCAGATGGACGAGGAGGCCGCCCTCATGCAGGGAGTGATGAGCCCGGACGTTCCACCCGAAACAATTATGCCCTTTATGGCGGGACCTTCCTACCTATCCCACCGGCAGTCCCTGTCCCAGCTGAAGGACCGGATGGTTCAAGCCTACCAGCAGGTGGCCGCGTACTCGGACATTGTGTTGATCAGCAGTCCGGCTGCTCCTTATGTGGGAAGCGGCTTGCAACTGGATGCCGCCTCTCTGGCCCTGGCCTTTAACGCGGCGGTCCTCGTGGTAGCCAGGGTGGAAAACGATTATAGTGCAGACCAAGCCATATTCTACAACGAATACCTAGCGTTGAGGAACATTCCGGTGGTGGGTACCCTGTTCAACAACGTGCCCCGGTCGCTGCTGGCGAAAATCCAGGGGGTCTACGAGCCTCTTCTGGCTGAGAAAAACTACGTTAGCGTGGGAATCATTCCGGTTCAGCCGGCCATGACCGCACCTACGGTCGAGGAGATTCATCAAGCACTGGGCGGGGAGATCCTGGCGGGCGAACACAACCTGCACCTGCGGGTGGAGGATGTCGTCGTGGGGGCCATGACCATTGAAAGCGCGATCAGTTACCTGCGGCGCTCCCCCAACAAGGCGGTAGTCACGGGCGGCGACCGCGCCGACCTGGCCCTGGCCGCCCTGGAAACCAGCACTTCGGCCGTCATCCTTACCGGCGGCCTCTATCCGGACGTCAAGCTGATCGCCCGGGCGGAAGAAAAAGGGGTGCCGCTTATCCTGGTTCACCAGGATACGTACTCGGCTGTTGAAAGGCTGAAAGACATATCCCACCACATCAGGCCGGCAGACCAGGAGGCTATTGCCGTGGCCAAAGACAATATCAGCACCTATTGCCACTGGCAGGATATCCTGGCCAGCCTGACTTAAGGCCTGAGCCGGGGGTTACCAAGACGGGCCGTAAAGCCCCTGGATTCATCCATGGAGATATAAGGCCGGGCGGCTAAGGGGTTCGATGCCCCGAAAGCCGCCAGATGTTCGCAACTCAAAAGAACCGTATCAAGCACTTAACAAACGAGCAGTACGCCGTGCTCCAGACCCTCTGCCGTTATGCAAAAAACCTATACAACGTCGCCCTGTACAACATAAGGCAGCAATACTTCGCGACCGGCGAACTGCTGAGCTACTCCAAAAACTGCAAGCTGTGCAAAGAAAACGAAAACTTCAAAATGCTTCAGGCCGGGGTCGCCCAGCAGATCATCCGGATGGCCACCCAGTCGTTCAAGAGTTTCTTGGCGCTCAAGGAGAAAGCAACCAATGGGGAATACCCATCGGAAAAGGTCCGTATTCCACGCTACCTGGAGAAGGACGGCTACTTTCAGATGGTGCTGTCCACAAACGCCATCAGCATAGGTGACGGCTACCTGCGGCTTCCGTTGTCTCACGCCTTTATGAAGGAAAACTCTGGCGCGAAGGAGATCAGGTTCCCGTTCCCTATCCGGATCAACGGTCAATCCGTTCGGGAGGTACGCATCACTCCGGCCCACAACGCCCGCTTCTTTGAAGTGGAGTTTGTCTCGAACAACATCGGGCCGGCCAATCAACCCTCCCTGGATCGAAACCGGATCATGGGCATCGACCAGGGGGTGAACAACCTGGTGGCCTGCGTTTCTACGACGGGACACGTATTTTTGATCGACGGTCGGCGGCTCAAAGCATCAAACCAGTGGTACAACAAGGAGAGGGCACGGCTACAATCGATCAACGACCTGCGCGGCGGGAAGGATGAAACCCGCAAGATGGCCTGCCTGGCGGTGATCGGGAAAACTTCACCACGGACTATATGCGCAAGGCCGCCCGGTACATCGTAGAATTCTGTATCACCCAGGAAATCGGAACCCTCGTCGTCGGCGTGAACAAAGATCAGAAGCAGGGCATCAACATTGGGCACGTCAACAACCAGAACTTCGTGCAGATACCCTTCTGGAAGTTCCGGCGCCTGCTGAAAAACCTGTGCGAGAGACATGGAATAGTATGCACCGAAGTCGAGGAGAGCTACACTAGCAAGGCGAGCTTCCTGGACCGGGACATCGTTCCGGTATACGTACCGGGGAGCGCCACAGAGCACGTTTTCAGCGGCCGGCGGATCACCCGAGGGCTGTATCGTGCCAGAAAAGGCTGCATCAACGCCGACGTCAACGGCGCGGCGAACATTATACGGAAGTACAGGCCGGACGCCGACTTCTCGCTGCTCGATAAGGCCGTCGTGCTCAACCCGCACCGGATGAGGGTGCTGAACACCCCGCGAAAGAAACCGCCCATCCCGATCCGGAAGAAAAGTAAAGCGGCAGTGCAAACCACCGCTTAGAGGGAAGCCCATCAGGGTTCGACCCTGGAATCCCCCGGATTTCGGGCACCCACCGCAGGTGGGTCGGGGGAGGAACTCAAGACCCCGGCTTTATGGCCTTAAGTTCGGTACGCCCTTCCTGCACCTCCGCGGACACCCTTTCCAGTCTCTCCTGCAGGGTGTGCAGTAAATCGTCCGCGTACTCGTGGGCGCCTTGCTTAATATCCCAGGCCATCTTCTCCGCCTTATGTATGACTTCTTCGGCCATCTCCCGGGCCTTGGAGGTTATCTCCGTTTCGTCGACCTTTTTGTCGACTTCCCGTTGGGCGCTTTCCATGATTCGTTGGGCTTCCTTACGTGATTCGCCCAGCACCTTCTCCCTCTCCTGCACCACCCATTTGGCCTGGCGCATCTCCTCGGGCAGGGCCGTGCGGATCCGGTCTAAAGACTCCAAAATCCTTTCTTCGTCAACCAGGATGCGCCGGGTCATCGGAATACGCGGGCTGCCCTCAACGAGTTCTTCCAGTTCGTTGAGCAACTCAAACATCTCCATTATCTGTCAAAACCTCCTTAGCCCTTCAGACCGCCGAATTTGGACTTGAGCATCGTCTCCACCGAAGGCGGCACCATATCCCGCACACAACCGTCGAAGGACGCCACTTCCTTGACCGCGCTGGAGCTGATGAAGGAAAACTCCGCCCTGGTCATTAAGAAGATGGTTTCCACCGAAGGAACCAGCTTCTTGTTGGTCAGGGCCATCATAAACTCGTTTTCGAAGTCGGAAATAGCGCGCAGCCCCCGGATCAAGGCCTGCGCCCCGGCTTGCTGGGCATATTTCACCGTTAGGCCGGTGAAGGAGCCGGGGCTGGCATTCGGATACGCGACCAGCACCTCCCTGAGCATGGCCAGCCGCTCGTCCACTGTAAACAGAGGATTTTTAACCGAGTTAAGGGAGACGGATACCACCAGCCGGTCAAATAAACCGGCCGCTCTTTCGATAATGTCCAGATGGCCGAATGTGATGGGGTCAAAGCTTCCCGGGTAGATAGCAAGCCGCATCAATGATCCGTCCTCTCCGCAAAAAAAGATAACAGGGTGTCGCCATACCGTTCCAGGCGGGTGAGCATCATGTTCCCTACCCGTTCGGGCAGGTCCTCGCGGCGGTCGGTCTCTGCCACGACCAGACCGCCCGGGGCCAGTACCCCGGTCCGGGCAATCGCGACCAGGGCCGGCACCACTTCTCCCCTGCCGTAAGGGGGATCAATGAAGATCAAATCGCAGGCCGGAACCTGACCAGCAACCAGCCAGCGCTGCACATCGCTACGGTGAACCCGGGCGCTGCCGCTAAAACCGGCCAGTTCCAAGTTGTGCCGGATCAGTCCGGCAACCGCCGGGTGACCTTCCACGAAATGGGCCTCGCGCGCGCCCCTGCTTAAAGCTTCAATGCCCATGCAGCCGGTGCCGGCAAACAGATCAAGGAAAACGCCGCCCGCCACCACCGGTGCCACGATGTTATAGTAGGCTTCCCGGACCCGTTCGGCCGTCGGCCGCAGGTGCAACGCGCCCGGGCCTTTGAGCCGCCGGCCCCGGGCCGTCCCGCCGATTATCCTAAGCAATTCACCCGCCTGCCCCCTGTTGACAGTTAT
>Ga0307376_10004726_pt1 | contig 12404 bp, 33 predicted proteins | sample TR2MG_FD_202536 | JGI IMG/M metagenome (GOLD analysis project Ga0307376, IMG submission 202536) | Soil microbial communities from Risofladan, Vaasa, Finland - TR-2 | ecosystem: Environmental > Terrestrial > Soil > Coastal area > Acid sulfate soil | place: Finland: Risofladan, Vaasa | collected... | reverse complement strand
AACAAGGAGGTAGAGGAATGACAAACATGAGCTATTGTCGATTCCAGAACACATATCGTGATCTCGTAGACTGCTACGACCATCTATGGGATAACGACTATTCTCTTGAAGAGGAAAAGTATCGAACGATGCTGATAAACCTTTGTCAAAACATAGCGGGGGAAACAGAAGATGAGTGAGAGGAAACTTGGTATGGCTGGGCGGTTTTACAGTTTGACCCCCAAAGCCCACGAGTTCGTGGAGGCATTCGAGGAGTTCTGCGCCGAACACGGGATTCATAAAAACGAGATTACGAAGTTCCTAGTGTACCTCGTAAAACCAGATCCTGAACGGGTCAGTTTCAAGGAGGCACATGAAGACCTCATAAAGAGGGGATATCTTCAGAGTTCATCAAGAAAGGCGAACTAAAATGAAAGTGGAACGATGGGAAAAGGAGTCCGATGAGGAGTGGGCTGAAAGGCTGGCGGAAGAAATAGAGCTTGCCAACGCCACAGAGACAACCCAATACTTCGTAGAACGAGACCCGTATGACGAAGAGAACTTCATCATAAACTACATCGGAGAAGACGGCTGGACCTGGAAGGAACACCCCGAAGGCCCATTCTCATGCAAACAGGTTCTTGAATGGAAGCTGAAGGCTGAGAAGTGGGATTTGCAGATAGATAAATCATTATCATACAAGGTATCACTAAAGAAACTCGAAGCCATCAAACCAATTCTTAAACAAATAGAAGAATCCACCAATTCAAGACCTCCCCGTATTAGTCTCGAAGAGTTGCATTTAAATGAACAATGGTTTAGAGTGTGGGAGATTCTGGGGGACGATCTTCAGAGTTCCGACACAACAGCGAAGAAGGAGGAACTATGATGACCTGCCAAAATATTGATAGCTGTAATAAACTTAAGACACACGACTTCTTTAGACTCACCTGCATGGATGACCACGAGTTTTGTCATCTCTTTGATAGTGCTATAGGTTTGGGAAATGAGAACAGGCTTCCAAGGAATTGGGTGGATAATCCGCCTAAAAAATGGTGGTTAATCTGTGATGATGACGTTCAGACACTCAAAGCGGGTTTAATGGGCTCACTGTTACACACCTTAGAAACTGGGCTTCATATTACCAATGCGATTCCAAGTGATTATCAGAGTTCAACACAACAGCGAGGGAACAAGATGAAAATCGACTTGAGTGAGGTACAAATGAGGGGCATCATCAGGGCGGCGGAGGTCCATTTCAGTGAGGGATTGGGCACCCAAGAGTTTTCCGACTTGGCATTGTCTGTTTATCAATGCCTATATCCATCAGAGAAAAAGCCGTGGTGGTATCGTGGTTCAGCCCCAAGTGCGAACGAGGTGAAGGAATGATTCATAGAGAAACGATGGAAGACTTTCTACAGTGGATTAAGAAACCAGGACGTGTTGACTCTTGGGATCAAGAGTTCTTTGAGACATGGATTGCACTATACCTTAAAGGTAAGGAGGCAGAAAAATGAGTGACCCTAAAAAATGGTGGTTGATCAGCGATGAGGACGTCCAAGCAATCAAAAAAGGCTTGACAGACTCACTACTACACACCCTAGAATCTGGACTTCATAAAACAGATACAATTCCAGATGACTGGAAAACGATCTTGGAGTATATGGGATGTAACTTAGATTTATGTCCTCGTGGGTATGAACGCCTCTGTTGCTTTGAATGTGGGGAACTTGAAGTTTGCCATACAACTCATAAAAAAGCATGTGATGAATTGGAAGCCCTTCGTGGGAGAGGGTTAACCCAATTCGGGTGTGAGTGGTATCGCAGTTCTACGCCAAAGGCGAACTTGGAGGACCAAACATGAAGAAACTGATTAAATGTCAAATCATGCAGTCTGATCCAATCCCAGAGGACTTAACGATAGTTCAGATAATCGGAGAAGAGGTGGTGGGGCGGGAAAACTACCGAGACATCGTAGTGCTTAATGTGTGGGCAATCGAGGAGTCAAAATGAGGGTCTGTCCTAATTGTGGTCATGTTGACCCTGAATGGTGGCGTCCAGCTGCTTTCCATCAACATATAGATTATGCTGATTTTAGTGTTCTTGAGATTTTTGAGGAGGAACTTGCAGAAGCATTGAGAGATAAAAAGTCTGGAGAGTTGGTTGTCATTGAGCCCTTTGTCTATTGGAAAAGCGCAAAGTCAAACACAGTCAGGCGCAGCTCAGTCGAGGACTTTGAGATTAAAGGGAAAAGTGTGCCACAGGAACGAATAGATCATGGAGACGGAAAGGACTCGATAAATCTTCTTTATGTTAATCATCCGAAACTTCGTGGTTCTGCATCAAGGACGAATAATCATGACGAAGAATAGAAATACTGGAATGTCCGGTCATTATTGGGGTGTATGTCCCAACTGTGATAAAACTACCTTAAAAATTGAACTTGAAGAGAATCGAGGGGTTTGTGGTTTGTGCTATGAATCTCTTTCTCAGAGTTTAGCTACAACAGTGATAACGGAGAGGGAAAGATGAACCCCATGAATTGGTGGTGGAGATGGAAGTTCCTAATAGATCCCTTTTATGATGATGTTGGTGGAAATCCAACTGCAAGCAATGGCTGTGTTAATATATTGATTTTCGGGACAATATTAGTAGTTATTTTAGCGGCCATCTTCGTTGGGGGGATGTTAATATCTAACATTCGCAGTTCATGTCAAAGTCGGAATCGCTAGTGATATATGTCGTAGAAATGCTAATATATGAGTGTCACAAACATGGTAACTGTGAGAACCAAAGCCTGTACAAAATGCGGGGTTGAAAAACCCCTCACTGAGTTCGGCAAGCATAGACTATCTAAAGACGGCCATGCTTATCGTTGTAAAGAGTGTGCAAGAAAACATTCTAATGCTTATTCAATAACTTCTGCCGGGATATATAATCAAATCAAGGGTCGCTCAAACTTCTATAAGCGGAAGGGATCGAAGTTCTACAAACCCCTCAATATATCCAAAGAGGACTTCATCAAGTGGTATGAATCACAAGAAAGAATCTGCGTTTACTGTGACATTCCTGAGGAGAAAATGAAGTTGATTGCGGAAGATTTTGATGGGCGAGTTTCTCGACTACAAGTTGACAGCATGAATAACGATATAGGATATGAATTGGGAAACATTGTCCTCGCATGTCACCGCTGCAACTTTATAAAACTGAACTTCTTGACGTTTGACGAGATGTATGAGTTTGGCCATAAATATCTTAAACCCAAGTGGCAAGCGAAGCTATGTCAAAAGGTGAATGAAAAATGACACAACCATGGAACGATGGCACTAAAACTTGGGTTTCTAGGGCCGATGGAACAGGAGAGTTTAGTGGAAGGTGTATAGTGTGGATGATAAACAGCGTTATTGAAGAACGTCATAGAAGAACTTCTACGTTATCTTGGTTTCGCACTTTGCATCGGACTCTGAAGGTGAAAGACAATGTATGAGGAATATGAAGAACATGACGTAACCTGTGGGTGCGCCTGTGGACATTTCGACGACTTCAACCAATGCTGTTGGCTTTCCTGGCACAACAAACAAGAAGGAGATTGGTGTAATTATGGTCTTAAGATGATTGACGGAGAGGTCTACACACCTAAGGAACTGGAAGAACTTCGCAGTCTACACCGAAAGGCGAGTGAGAAATAATGTATTTGGATGCAAGGTGCTATAACTGCGTCATTATGGCGGAAGTTTCACCAAGCGAACATGATGATTTTGCTTTATTTGATTATGGTGAAAAGGGGATATTTAAGTGTCCAAGATGTGGCTCTATTTGGGATATCAGTGATGATGTTTACAACGTCAGACTCAACGTTACCAAACATGGAGAACCAGATGATGAGTGGTTAGAATTTGAAATTGTGAAACCAATAGATCCGAGGATTCTAGTAAAACCAAAAAACGAAGTGAGTATAAAGGAACAAATGGAAGACGACTTGCCCGAATACCAAGATGAGTGGTGGGATGGCTCTCATGGGATATTCGACCTTGAGATCTATTTCAAGTGGACTAAGTCGGGATATTATACACCTGAATGGGACTTGGATATAGAAGTCTTCAAGAAGACTTTGGTGGAGAGTTCATAGTTTGTCAAGAAGTCTGAAGGTGAGAACATGAAAACGCTGTCTGAACTTTCTGAGGAATTGTGGGAAATATGGTTTGAAGAACAACAAGTCATAATACGCCCAATCGTAGAGAAGATGATTCGGGAGAAGCTCGACTTGGATGAATCGTTTGAAATTACCTGGAGTTCGGAGTTGTCAGAACCATGATAGAGAAAATCTTTGTTGTCGAATGTGGGATTTGTGGGTGGAAACTAGAAGTTCCTGAATGGGATTGGGTAAGTAACTCATATTCACGGTTTAAATGTGAGGAGTGTGGAAGACTTAGATATTTCTCTATTTTCGCCATAAAAAAGATTCATACTTCGGGGGAAAAGACGAATGGTTAAGGAACACGAATATGCTAGGCGGGCGTGGTACTGCACTATCTTGGGCTACCTATGTGAGCGAGATGGCAACTGTCATATGTGCGAACACGCTCACAGACAGAAGGAATTATATGGTGAGGAAGAATGAGTAAAGGCCCCTACACTCTTGAGTGGTTGGAAGAGTTCGTCATGGATACAATCGACCATACGTGGGGAAAAACCAACATGTACACCCCAAAGGGTATCAAGGCGTTACTCAAATACAGGTTCGATCTTTATCGCAGTTCAGGAGAAACAGCGAATGAATAAATCAGAACACTACGGCATTTCTCCAGGTCCGTGTGACCGCCTTAATTGTAATCTTCCCTCGTGTTACGGATGGGATTATTGTAGGCAAGCACGACAAGAAATGACGAAGGCGGAGTTTGAGTTGATGTGGACCAAAGTATTCGGAGTTGTTACTAAACCACGAGGTAAGGAAGAATGAAAGAAGTAACATATACATGTGACCAATGTGGAAAGACATCAAATAGTTTAGATGGGTGGTATGAGGTTCAATATCATGCCATCAGACCTCATCATCACATGATTCCACAATTTGATAAGTCAGAACACCGGCATTGTTGTTCATGGAAATGTTTAGTTAAGTCATCCCCTGGTTCTCTTGGAAAGGTGATAAAATGAACGTCCGATATTTGATAGAGGATACCTATTTTGTTATAATCCTTATGATAAGTACCTTCGGATGGGTTCTCGTTACTGGGTTCATCATGTCAAGTGGAAATACTTGGAACTGTTTACTATACATTCCTCTTACTATCATTACTTGGGGATATGCAAGTGGTAAAGCATTTTGTTGGTGTAAGAAAGTTCAGAGTTTAAGAGGAAGTCTGATAAATGGATCTACCTGAATATAAAAAGCGATGGAATGAATGGATAAGCTCACTTTATGTTAATTCAAAATATGAATATCATAAGAACCATGATAAATATTTAGTTGAGGACTCACTTGAGTTTTCTCAATTTATTAACAACTCTCAGAGGATCTGCGAATGAGTCCTAAAGGACTGCATGGTCCATATGAGAACGTGGACAACGTCGTCCTATTCGTCATTGGGGTAATCGCCTTACTCGTAATGTGGTTGATGACTCTAATATGAGTGACAGACGCATCGCTTTGGAGATCATGTGGAAGGTCATTGCCATCAACTTCGTGTGTTTCGCCTTGGTGTTGCTGCTCCAGGCGGTGTTTGGGGGGTAACGCTTATATGCTGTATACCGTAAATAGGGGTTGGGGGTATGTCGCGTAAAAATGCTTTTCGGAATCATTTTGGGTCAGCGCGGCGCACCCCCTTTTAGTCAGACGCCCCATGAAGTCCATATGAATAGTACGAGTCAGGATGACAATGAAACCCAATTTAAGGTTACGAGTCAGGGCGACGGTGAAGACCAAGGAGGAGGTACGAGTCAATTATTCGTTGAAACCCAAGACTTCATTACGAGTCAGCGAGGATCTGAAAACCACATGAAGAATACGAGCCAAAAGAGCGTGCAAACCAGTGTGTTATGCGAGTCAAGATTGCGATGAAAACCAGAAATGCACTGCGATTCTCTCTTAACAAAGAGCGGTAACACACACCAAACACTTAAATATTAGTTACCCCCCATCTACCCCTAGTGAAAGACAACGTGTTAAAAATAAAAACACGATATGACCCAACCCCCTGGATCGCACCCAAACAAGAAACAATCAAACTGCTCACAACAGGTGACTGGCATACTCTCGATAAGTGGGGCATATGCCCCCCCAACTTCAAAACCAAGGAAGGAACACCCCTCACCCAACACCCCGTACAGGAAATCGTCTACAACGAATGCGTAGAAATCTGTAAGAACATCGGACATGTTAACATAGCCATTCTAATGGGAGACATGGCAGAAGGAAAACAAGCCAAGTCCTTCGGCGTGCCCCTGATGGACGCAGACACGGACAACCAAGTCAACGCAGCCTTCCAGTTCTACGAGGAAACAATCCACAAATACTGCACCCCGGACATCGTCCTCGCAGTCATGGGCACACCCTACCACCGCGCAGTCGGCATAGGCGGAGACCTCGACTATCAGGTCGCCCTCAGAATCTCAAACATCGACGACGTCATATTTGGACAACCAAACCTGAACTTCCTTCTCGGAAAAGACAAAGTCCGGTGGAACCTTCAACATAGAATCAGCATCGCCAGAGTCAACCGCATGGTGCCCTTCGAGAAAACCTTCAGGCTTTACGCCAGACAGGAAGCGGAGAGTTGGATGGGCAGTTTCGATAGAATACCAGACATAATAGTAAGAGCACACAGACACGATCCCCAGCTCCCATTCGGAATAGGACAAGGACGTAGATGGGCTATGACGACGCCTCCGCTTAAGGTGGTAGACGAATATGCGTCAATTATGGCGTATCCAGTTGGGCCATGTAGTGTTGGGTTAATGACCGTTACACAACATGGATTAGGAGACTTCAAGGGAAAATACTACCCGATAAAAGTTGAGTCAGATAAGGTAGAGGTAATTAGATAATGAAGGAAAAAGTGGAAGTAGTCGAGTTCGACACATCAGACACCATAGAGGAAGCCGTGAAACGGCACAGAGTCTCAGAACGCAGAGAGTTACGAAGTGCCCTAGGCGTCACCCTCGGGGAACTCATGATCGGGTCAGACTTTGAGACTCTTACCAGAGACCTCTGGACCATAGATGACACAAAGAACCGGATAGGTCATCAGATTAGGGCGAAGGTTCAGAACGACCTATTATCCGGGTCGCCTCACTGGGAGGAAATCAAGAGGATGCGGGGAGACAAGGAATCCGACAGAAAAGAGATTGCGAGCCTCATCAAGAAGGCGTTGAAGGAACTTGGATACGACGAGGACGAGATAACGAATCAACGCGACCTAGCCTTGGCACAGCATTCAACCTATCAACTTCTTGACATCATGAAAAACGAGGTTGCCAAGTCACTTACGGGGGAACTCATCAACATGCCTATTTGGACGGGGTATCTGCAACAGGTAACTGGAATCAGCACACTCACCGCCAGCAAACTATTATACCTCGTGAAGAACGTTACTAGGTTCAACCAACCGTCGAAGCTCATGAAGTACGCGGGGTTGGCGGTCATCGACGGTGTTTCGGACAAACCCAAGCGCGGAGAGGAACTTCACTACGACCCAGAGCTGAAATCTCTGTTACTCGGAGTCATCGGAGACAACTTCATCAAATCTGGAAGCCAATACCGCAGAGTCTACGATGAGAGGAAGAAATACACAGTGCAACACCGACCAGAATGGGGAGTCAACCCGAAGACCAAGAAGGAGGGATACAAGGCTCACTACCATGCGGATGCGCGGAGGGTGATGGTTAAGCGCTTCGTGATGGAGTTCTGGAAGGCGGGTTGGTTAGCCTCAGGACAGGAGGTTCCCACCAAACCATACGCGGTCAGGATTCTGGGACATGATGAGGAGCCAGACATCGTAGGCTATGAGCCATGGCTAAAGTGAAAACCATTTGTGGGTTGCGAGCCAGATTGCCTGTGAAACCCATCAATGTGGTACGAGTCATGACATCCATGAAACCCGCGAAGACGATACGAGTCATCGATGAAATGAAAACCACCTAGAGGATACAAGTCAAGCTTCGTGTGAAACCCACGAGGAAAATACGAGTCAAGCCGAGGTTGAAAACCAACACTCACCTACGAGTCACACCTCCCATGAAACCCAAGAAAAAGGTATGAGTCATCCAACAAGTGAAACCCAGTATATCGATACGAGTCAGTCAAGCAGTGAAAACCAAATTGGTATTACGAGTCAGCCACAAAATGAAAACCATGCTCCCGATACGATTCGGGTTCACGGTGAAACCCATATCTACAATACGAGTCATCAAATCATTGAAGCCCATAACTTGAATACGAATAAAAAAACAGGCTTAGAATCCGAGGAACGAGATCAGCCAAGCCACCATGAGCAACACCCCGACCACGACCCCAGCCAGGAGATACCATCCTCGCGATGTCGGATGTTTTATCTTTGGGAGAGGCCACTCAGTATGTTCTGACTTGTCCTCAGCCTCAATAGGTTGGATGATTGGTTCAGGTTTCTCAATAACATAATTCGATGGAGTCCTCCCCTCATACTTCCCAGACTTGAACGCCTCAGACGTTGAACCATTCCAATATAGAAACTCAAAGCGTTTCAACAGCCTCACCTTTTCAGTTGTCTCCTTGTTGGATCTCTGACGTATCGCGCCGAGTTCCCCGCGTCCGAGGACTTGTCCCATCAGCAGACTTGCACGCCTCCTAATCCTGGTGCTGAGTTCACCCATCGAGGCAGTAGTCACGAATAATCCGTTAAGCCCGTAGTTTCTGCCGACGCTGATGAAGTCCCGCAAGACTTCGCCAACCTCGTCGGCCTTGTTCAACGAGTAGGAGTTAAAAATTACGTTGCTTTCCTCGATAACATACACGATTAACGGGATCTTCTCGATCTCGCTTGGTCCGTTGACGAATACACCCATATACCGAGCGTCGTAGTCCTGTCCGATTATGTGGGCTATGAACGCGCGTCTGTCGGCTTCGCTGAGTTGTCCCAGCTCATACACGCAGTTTCGGACATTCGGTTTATATGTGGAATCTGGCTTAACCCACATCCGGTATTCGACAGGCGCAGAGTGATACCAGGACTGGGACACATCAAAAATTTTCCACACTATCTGAGGCGCGGACTCCACCAGCTTCTTTATCAAAGTTGTCTTGCCGTGTCCACGTTGGGCCACGCAGACAACCGGGTAAAGGTACAGGTCTTCAACTATCTTTTTCAGCATCATAACACCGTTGCATATATTTTTCTGACGATGCGCCACCTGTTACCCTGACCTGGGCCACGCCTCTTCTTCAGGCGTACATCGAAGACCCAGCATTGGGGGTTACTGCACTCCCAGGATCCCTTTCCCGTTCTGTGTATGAGGGGGTATCCGCATTCATCGCAGTATCGTTCCATCATTATACGCCTATCATCGGAGCCAGATAGTAAACCATCGATCCCTGGGGAAGCTCCACATCCAGCTTTAGAGGCATTGAATCACTAAACTCAATGTTTACTACTTCGGATACTTTACACGCCGACTTTACGAAGTCTAGTAATTGCTCAATTTCATAGTGTGCTGTTGACTCCTCTTCTACGTGGTGATCTAGGATGTTATCGTTTTCCTTGTCGATGGGTGTTGACTCATGGGAATAGTCTGAGTCTGTGCTGAACTTTATTTGATTCCATGTGGTTTCCAGCTTGAAGTGATCCGCATTTTCCTTGAAGTCCTCCAAGATGCGCTTGAACGTAGACAGGATCATCCGTGTCTTGGACTTGAAGTATATCCTGGGCGATGGGATCTCCTCTTCTAATAGTTCCAGTGTTGGAACCGACTTGCTCCGTCTGATGTCGCTTATCAGCGTGAATGTGGCCCTTGCATTTTCATGGTCATAGTCTAACTGCATCTGTGAGTCCTGTTTATTCATGCGTTTAAGGACTTTGTTTAGTTCCTTGATGTTTAGACACATCTTAACTGGTTCAGGTACGCTCCATATATCGAAGTATTGTCTGGGTAGTTCAAGCCTTATCATTTCAACGTGTCCTGGGTCCATCGTGAGAACGGTTAAGCCATCCTCGGTTAACTCCAGCGTCGGCTCTTCGTTGATTGTCTCTAAAACCTTCAGGTAGTCCCTGAATATCAGGGGCTTACTTACTTCAAACACTCTCATCTTGGGTCAAAAAGATAATAAGTGTTAAGAACTATAAAAAGATATGGGTTCGTCCTTTAACTCAAACTATGATACGGATCTACTATGTTTTGTATGCTGTCAAATTGATAACAACAGCGAAGCCCTATTAAGTTATGTAAAACGAAGTGTAGAACCTCATGGTTTAAAACCTCAAATTCACTTCCCTCATTATATCCTCTGAATCTTGTTTTTCCTGTGTCAGGCACATATTGAGCACCACTCCCGAATCTTGGCTCCTCAATTTCAATGTCACTGATTTCACCTGACGGCTTCTCCGGCCATTTTTCACAATAGGCTTTGGCACACGCCTTACATAGTTGAGCGTTTCCCCAAGACTCTAGTTTATCAAAGATCTCGTGACACTGAGTACATCTAGGCATTTTATCACCTCTCACCTTTCATCGCAAACTATGAGGATTCATCGAAGAGGGGACTCCAACTTTGGAATACCCAAAGCTCCGACCAACTGAATCCGCACCCATCACAGTGATAAAGTTTATCTTCGCAGGCCAACTCATATTGATCATTCTTATAGTTGCTTATGTTGGCACTCTCACACTTTGGACACTTAGACGGACATTGACTTTCATTAAATTTATATTCATCCATTCAACCCACCTCCTCGCCTTTGTAGTCTAGTCCTTGAAGAGCATTGATCAACTCTGCGAGTAAGAACATTGTTGCCAACCTCTCAAGTCTTGCAGCCTTCTCACTATCTGTACTGTACTCATACAGATCACCATCTATAGCATAGTCGTTTGCAACCATTAAGGCTCGATTCACTCTGTTTTCAACGTGCATCATTCCACCTCCTTATCTTCGCCCTTTGGGTCTAACTCTGAATTCTGAAGTTTTCTATATCCCTCGTATTGTTTCTCAGTCAACTTTGGGAGAGTCATTACATTATCGTAAAGTCCCATCGTTGCACCGAAGAGATGATCCATCTCTATTTCCTCGATGCTGACCCGTTTACCGCTATGATCGAATGTCGATCTAAGGGCCTTGCCAAAGTTGACGGCTAAAGCCTGGGAACTACAAACAGCGTTTACGGTCCACCGTCCCTTTAAGTCTATTGAGAACAAGACAAAGACGGTTTTCCCCTTCATCGGTGCTTTAGGTATCTCACTCATTGTTTGTCACCCTCGTTAATGTCACTCCAAACCGTGATCTTGTTTCCAAAAATGTTTATGGTGAATTGGGGGTGTGGTTTGTATGGCAGACTAGGAACCGAGTTTGGAACCTCGCAAAGATACGAGTCCTCATCGAGTACGCTCTCAAACCTTTCATGCTGTTCCCTCCACAACATAAGTGGGAGTTTAATATAGGTGTGCTCAGTCATTGTTTTCTACTCCTAATAATAAACGACTTCGCAAGTTCTCTACATATCTCCATGCGTTCAAGTGCTTCGTTAAGCTCTGAGTCTTGGCGTTTCTTGAAGTTGAATATGCGTCCACAGTCACGACAAACAGAGTAGGTTATCCAGTACCCTTCATCGAGTAACTTTCGGTAGTTTCTGGGCTTGGTGTCACAGTCGGGACAGATATAACCTAGAGTCCTCTCGATTCTTAACTCTAACATCTTGGGTCAATCCCTAAATTGTTAAGGAAATATAAAAGTCTTATCACTGTTTGTCACCAATGGCGAAAACGCCGTCATCCTCTGGTTTAAGCCCATACGCTTCACGGGTAAGTTTCCTAGACTCCTTCCGACCTTGTTCTCTGCAATAATCATTATTACAATAATTCTTATGTTTTATTTTCCCGTCCCAATCTTGAATGGTAATTTCTATGCCTTTATCTAAGTTCTCCCTTTCTCCGCAGACACAGCAACTCATTTTATTATTCATTGTTTACCACCAACTCCGAAGTCTCAAAAGGTGATAGATGCACCAACTTCGCGCACCTTCCCCCCATCAAAGACCCATCTCCAGATTGAATCGTCTTCCCCCCGCATTTGGATATAACTTCCGCTCTCTACGAATGGAGCAATCACATTAAAGAGAACTTCGTCGTCGCCGTATTTCTGTCCTTCAAAGTACACACCAATAAGATCGCCTTCGTCGTTAAGTTCAGCGTCCCATCGCCACTCCTTTAAAGCGTCTTCTAAGGTACTCGCTTGAACGAAG
>Ga0307376_10004722_pt1 | contig 12408 bp, 15 predicted proteins | sample TR2MG_FD_202536 | JGI IMG/M metagenome (GOLD analysis project Ga0307376, IMG submission 202536) | Soil microbial communities from Risofladan, Vaasa, Finland - TR-2 | ecosystem: Environmental > Terrestrial > Soil > Coastal area > Acid sulfate soil | place: Finland: Risofladan, Vaasa | collected... | reverse complement strand
ACGATAGACGAAGCCCAATTGATGACCTGGAAGTATGATATCAACGACCCTAGATTTCACGGACAGTATTATCTGTGGAGATTCCTTGACGGTATTGAGGAGTTTTCCTGATAATTTTGTCAACCTAATTATTACCAGCCCTCCTTATTTTGGGTGCAGGACTTATGGTGATGAAACATTAGGCAGGGAATCTGACCCAAGAGATTACATTGACAATCTTCTTGAGTATACTAAAGAGTTAAAGCGTGTACTTAAACCTTCCGGATCATTTTATCTTAATATAGGAGATGTTTATTTTGGCACCAAGGGCTTCTCTCGAAATAAAGGAAAGTACAAAAGAAAGACTGACGAACATTACAAGGGGCATGAAATAGTTAAAGAGGATGGAAAGTATTTACAGCACAAACAGCTTTTACTTATTCCTCCTCGTTTAGCTATCAAGATGCAGGAAGATGGATGGATATTGCGAAATCAAAACTTATGGGAAAAATGTAATCCAATTCCATCTTTCTCTAATGATAGAAGAATGCCTGTCTATGAGTACTTTTACCATTTTACAAAGTCAAAAAAATACTACTTTGATTTTGAAATGGCCAAGAGTCTTAATCATCATAGAGACATAATAAAATGTGGTATTGAACCGTTTGGAGATCACCAAGCCTCTTTCCCAGAGAAGCTTATTTATCCATTCATTAAAACAACATCAAAAGAGAATGACATTGTTTTGGATCCATTTGGAGGTTCTGGAACGGTAGCTGTGGTGGCCAAACGAATAGATAGGAAGTTTATTTTAATTGAATTGAATAAAGACTATTGTGATGAGGCTGAAAAACGCCTCGAAGAGAATAGCATGGAGTGGATGACATGAAGGATCAAAAAGAAAAGAATATGTCCCTGAGGATAGTTTATAGAGATAGTAATGATGGAAGACAGGAAGTAGTATTGCCATTTGAAGATGGAGAATATAAGGAGAATTTAAGTTATAGGGAAAATATTCAAGACGCAGTCACATCGATGGCAGAGCAAGGTGGGTTTTGGTTGAATAAGACTGTTATTATTCCATATCACAGAGTTTTAGCCGTTCTTGTTCATAATGTTGATCAACCAGTTTCTAAGAAGGAGAAAAAAGAAGATGGAAACCAAACAAGCCAAAGATCAAATGCGTTCCAGAAATCTAGATCTAAAAGGAGGATTAACACTGGACCAAAAAACGTTCAGGGTTGATGAAATGATTTACGACGAGCCGTTCATGAATATAAGTTTTATTGCAGCCACAGAAATTATGGATGAAAATGACCGAATAGAAATAGGACAAGCGGCTTTTAATAAGGTACTGGAGATTATAGATAGAAAAAATGCTTCCCCTGAAGATACAGACTAAATGCCAATCTCTCGAAGTTTCTGATTTCGATGGCATCCGGTACCTCATGAGTGGTAACGGAATGTTCAGAGAGCAGTCTGCTATAGATTTGGCTGACTTTCACAAGCATGTCTTCGACTATTCGTTGTTAGCCATGTACTCGTTGAAGTTTGTTCCACATCCAATTAATATCTTAGTAATTGGTTTAGGTGGTGGGGTTATACCAAGAGAACTGTCCTATTATTGTCCTAATGCAGATGTCGATATTTTTGAAATAGACGATGTAATTGCGGATGTGGCCAGAGAACATTTTTTCTTCAAAGACGACACAAACGGAATAGACACAATACATACTCATATTGCCGAAGGGTTTACTGCTATCCATAACACCGATTCTTCTTATGACATTATTGTTCTTGATGCTTTTCTGGGTCAATATATTCCATTTCCATTTATGTCTTTGGAATTTGCTTATGCATCTCGTAAAATACTTAAGGACAAAGGTGTTATTTCTATAAACGCATGTAATGGTCATCCTTTTTTTGAACCCCATGTAAAAACCTTGAATGAAGTTTATGGGGACAACGTATACAGTTTAGATGGACAGAGTAATCCTTATACGACAACGATTTATGCTTGCAAAGAAAATACAAAACCATCAAGCGGAATATATCTTCCATCTAATTACTATTCTGATCGATGTCCAGTAAAAATAAATTTGACTGATGGAATCAAAAATTCAAAAATTTTAAGCTTGAAAAATGTATAATATGAAAAAGAATTTAAAAAGTATCAGGAGGAACTGAGATGCTTGTAGGAGTTTGCGGGAAAGCTGGAGCAGGAAAAGATACCGTTGGAGATTACTTAATTGAGAAGTACAGGTTCAAAAAGATAGCACTAGCAGACCCCATAAAGAGAATGGTTAAGGATGTATTTGTTTTAAATGACCATACGGTTTATGATAGGGTAGCAAGGGAACAACCTCTTGAAAGATGGCCTGATTGGACGGTTAGGACTCTTCTTCAGTATATCGGTACAGAACTGTTTCGTGAGAATATTGATGATGCAGTTTGGGTTAAGTCTTTGTGGTATAAAATATCCGATGACAAAGAGAATAATTATGTTGTTACAGATGTTCGATTTCCAAACGAGCTTGAATTTTTTGAGAAAAATGGTGGTGGTGACTTTGTATCCGTTAAGGTTATTAGGACAGGATATGATGGAACTGTTGGATTATTGGGTCATGCAAGCGAAAAGTATGATCTTGAAACAAAATATGTTCTTAATAACAATGGAACCTTTGAAGATCTGTATAATGAAATAGATAAAATATTACCAAAGGAGATAATTTCTAATGGCATCAGAACCTTTAATTAATATAGTTGATATCCAAAAAGGGATTAAAAAAGCCCATGCAGTGTTTATGGATAATTATGGACCTCAGATTGAAAAAGTTGTGGCAGACCAAAGGCTTATGTCTGAGATTATTTTTGCCAGATTGTATCGCATCCTCATTTGTTTCAAAGAAGAAAATATTATTGATGATTATAGTATTGTTCGAGAAATGCCTTTCAAGAAACTACAGTTGTCCAAAAAAGGTTACAATAGCTATATCTATGTATCAACTAATGGATCTTCTATTATTTTAGAGGGTTATGGATTTTCTTTGTCAGATTTTACATCTGATGTTACGATACTTAAGAAAAAATTTCGTAACGTTCAAGAGGGGACTTATGATTGGACTCAGTTTTCAAAAGAGTTGTTAGATTATATTCATTCCGTCATTTATGAAAGAAAAGAAGCTTCGGAAACAAAGATTAATACTATGTTTGAAAAATCATTTGAAGACGATGTAAAAATAATAGATAAAACAAAGAAGAATGATGGATAATCCCGAATTCGTTCACATCCACAATCACTCTTATTATAGTCTATTGGATGGTTTAAGCTCTCCAAAAGACTTAGTTGAGTGTGCATCTGATCTTGGCTATAAATCCATGGCTCTTACTGATCATGGAAGTTGTGCCGGTTTATTTAGTTTTAATAAAGAATGCGAGGATCGTGGCATTAAGCCCATTCTTGGAACCGAAACTTATATAACCGAAGATCATACTGTCAAACAAAAAGATGGACCCATGAGTCATCATTTGGTTCTTCTGGCAAAAAATAGGATTGGTTATAAAAATTTAATCTACTTGAGTTCTTTTGGATATATTAATGGATTTTACTATAAACCAAGAATTGATTTTAATATTTTAGAGAAACATAAAGAAGGACTTATTGTTTCGAGTGCCTGTGGTAAAGGGGAGGTTCCCTATGCATTATGGAATGATAATCCAAGTAAAGCAAGAGAAATAGCTTCTAAGTACAGAGACGTTTTCGGAGATGATTATTATATTGAAGTCATGATGCATAATTATTATAACAACAAGAAACAACAGGATAAAGAACGCAAGACTGCATCCCTTCTGTATAAACTCTCTAAAGAAATGGGCATTAAAGCTATTTGTACTCAAGATACTCATTATGCTAGGAGAGAAGAGTGGGAAGCTCAAGATGTTCTCCTTTGTATTCAAACCCTTGATCGTGTTAAAAACCCAGATAGATTTTCTTTTTGTAGTAAAGATTTCTATATGAAGCCAATTTCTGAGATGGCTAAGCTTTATGCAAAAGCACCAGACCTTCTTAGTAATACCCTTGAGATCTCTGAGAAAATAGAAAAAGGTCTTATTACCTTAGATCAAGATTTACTTCCCAATTTTGATTTGCCACCTGGTGTTGAGACAGAAGATCATTATCTTAAGCAACTTGTTAAGTCTGGCATGGAACAGTTTGGACTCGTGAACAAGAAAGAGTATCGAGAACGAATCAAATATGAGATGTCTGTCATTGTAAGATGCAAGTATACAAAGTATTTTCTTATATTGTGGGATATAATTAATTTTGCTAATACAAAAGGCATCCGTGTGGGAGTGGGACGCGGCAGCGGGGTTAGTTCTCTGGTTCTATACTGTCTTGGAATTACGAAGCTTGACCCAATCAAATATGAGCTTATATTCGAACGGTTCCTTAATCCCGACAGAATTAGTCCTCCTGATGTTGATATAGATTTCGATTATGACCGGCGTGAAGAAGTTAATGAGTATGTAGTTCATAAGTATGGTTCTGATTATTCTTCTCATATCGGCACATACAATAGCTATAAAGCGAAGGCTGCAATTCGGAGTACTGCAAAGGCGCTCGACCTAGGAAAGGACTGGGAAATCCATGAGAGAAAACAAAAAGATAACCCTGATGCAAAAATAGAATTTACAAAGAATAGTCTTAATGTTGCTGATGATTTATCTAAGATGATCCCACTCAAAGCTAAGTCTATTGAAGGTGCCCTTAAGATGGATAAGTCTTTTAGGAATGCCATGGCTAGATTCCCTAAACTTCTTGAATGTGCTACTCGCATAGAGGGAGTTTTATCATCCGGTGGTGTTCATCCCTCGGGTGTTCTTATGTCAAAGGATAAAATCATAGACCACGTTCCTCTGAGGGTGTCTAATGGAGTCGTTGCAACTCAGTATGACATGAATGAAGTTGAGAAGATAGGTCTTTTGAAATTCGATTTGTTGGCAATCAAAAATCTTACGCTGATTGATACAACTTTGAAAATGGTCAAAAAGCGTTATGATAAAGAGTACGATATTGATCGCATGGAACCAAACGACCAAAAAGTTTTTCAAATGTTTAATGGAGAGAAGAGAAACAATACCGTTGGTCTGTTTCAGTTCGAATCTCCTGGCATGGTCAAGTTGTTGAGGAATATACACGTTGATACATTTGAGGATCTTATCGTTGCTGTTTCTCTTTATCGCCCTGGCCCTCTTGGTGCTGGTGTTGATAATCTATATTGTAACTATAAACATGGGCGTCAAGATATAGAATACCTTCATCCTAAACTTGGTGAAGTCTTGAAGTCAACGTATGGAAGTATCGTATTTCAAGAAAACGTAATGCAAGTAGCTCAACAGATTGCAGGATTTACTGGTGGTCAAGCTGATACTCTGAGAAAAGCTATTGGTAAGAAAATTCCAGAACTGCTTGCTGAACAAAAGGACTTGTTTGTTGATGGATGTGTTAAAAATAACGTTGACAAGAAAATAGCAGAAAAGATTTTTGAACAAATTGACTACTTTGGAGGATATGGTTTTAATAGATCTCATGCGTGTGCCTATGCCTACATAAGTTACCAAGAGGCTTTTTTGAAGACGTATCATCCTCTTGAATATATGTGTAACTTATTGACGTCTGAAATTAACAATAATGACAAGGGTGAAAAACTTGAAGCTTATCAAAGAGAAACAAAGAGAATGGGGCATCTTATTCTGCCCGAACATATCAATAGAAGCGGCTTGACGTATCGGATTGAACAAGGTCATGACAAAGAGTTGAATAAAGACATATGGCTTATTAGGAAGCCATTAACAGGACTCAAGGGTATTGGAACAAAAGCTGTTCAGAGTATAGTAGAAAGCCAACCTTATGAAAGTTTGTCAGATTTTGTTGGGAAGATTGATGCAAGAGTTGTTAACATAAAAGTCTTTAATACATTGGTGGATGCCGGTTGCATGGGGTCCTGGGATTCTTCCAAAGAGGCTCTTAAACAGAGGTATCCTGAGATTAAGAAGTTATTAGAAAAAGAACGTAAGGCTAAGAAAAAGAAGCAAGAGAAACTGGCTGAGCACGGTGGCGAATCTCTTTTCGAAGATTCCACTAATTTTGATTATTCAGGAAAGGATTTGACTTTCTAATGGCTAAGAAATTTAAGATTGATCTTATGCAAGGTGACTGTCTTGAAATGATGAAAGAAATTTCTGATAGTAGCATTGATTTGGTTTTAGCAGATCCTCCATATGGAAGAACTCCTTGTACATGGGACTCTATTATTCCATTAGAACCAATGTGGGATCATCTGAAAAGAATTATTAAGCCGAACGGAGTTATTGCTATGACCGCAAGCCAACCATTTACAACCACTTTAATTAGTTCTAATCCAAAGATGTTTAAGTATTGTTGGGTATGGGTAAAAAACAAGAAGACTGGATTTTTGAACGCAAAGAAACAACCCCTGAGGCAAACAGAGGATGTTGTTATTTTTTATAGTAAACCTCCTACTTATAATCCACAAAAAACAACTGGCCATAAGCCCGTTAATTCTTATACCAAGCATACTTCGGATGGAGAAACGATGGGCAAAACTAAGTGTGGTATTTCTGGTGGTGGACAAACAGATAGATATCCCACAAACCTAATCAGAGTAGCGGTTGTTAATAATGATAACTCTGGTGGTGATAAGATGCATTCCTCTCAAAAACCAGTTGCCTTGATGGAATACCTAATTAAAACTTATACCAATAAGGGAGATACAGTTGTGGACTTTGCTATGGGTAGTGGAACAACTGGTCTGGCTTGCGTAAATCTAAATAGAAATTTTATTGGGATAGAACTTGACAAGAGGTATTTCAACATAGCAGAAAATAGAATTAATCAGGATGTTTTAAAATAGGAGAAAAATATGTCGAAGAGAAAAGTAGCCGTAAGTCATAACGTAAGAATTAATGTTGGAAATTATCAACATATAGATTCAACATTTTATTCCGAAGAGGAGATTGAATATTCGTCTCCCGAAGAAAGAATTGCGAAAGAGGACGATGTTAACAATGAAGTCGTGGATTTCCTTATTCGTTCTATTAGAGAGATTCCTGAACTCCTTGGAAAGAAGACAGAGGCGGTACAAGAAGTAGAGGAAAGCATCAAGAAGGCAATCCCGAAGTGGCTTGCCGAAGACCCTATTCCCGACTTGGCCAATAAAGCTAAAAAGAATCACGATTCTGTTACGGCTGAGCAGAAGGAACTCAATGATTCTCAGGCGGACAATACTCTTGAGGATGAGTTTAGCAAGATAGAAACCAAGGATAATCTTGAGCCAAAAGAAGAAACGAAAGAGGAAGTGAAAGAAGAAGCTCCAAAGGAAGAAGAAGCTCCAAAGGAAGAGAATTCCGAAGAGCCCGATGGAGACGATCTTTTTGATGACGATCTTTTTGAATAAAAGTTGGTAAAAGTTGTATAATAGATAAAAATTAGGAGGTTAAAATGAGTAAGTTAGATATATCAAAATTAAGTAACGAAAATATTGCGGATAAGTTCGCAGAGGCATTCGAAGAACAAGTTGCTTCTTTAAACAAAATCTCTGAGTTCGAATGTAATTGTATTCGTGAAAGTGCTAGCTCGGATGAAGCTAAAATTGAGGTTACAATTACAGGAATGGCAGGAGATCCCATTTCAGATGATTTTAAAGACGGCAATCTCAAGAATTATGATACCGTTGTCGTCAAAGATGACGAAAAGGGTAACTTAAAGTTTGTTTATTCGTCAGATGAGACGATTAATTTGAATACCAGTGATTACATGGTAGTGTACAAGGTAGTATAACAATGACCGATGAGTTAGAAGACAAGAAGCTGGTAGAGGCTGTCGCTGATGTTGGGGAACTTGGTGGAGACGACGATTTCTTTTCCGATGGTGTGCCTGATCCAAAGGTTCCGGACACCATCGAAGATGAACTTTCTACCATCCCCAAGTTGCCTACAAATAGTGACTTATCTCTTCCTGATTTAAGGGGATTGGATTTTCCAGAGAGATATACAAATCTCGTTGAAAGAGTTCAGTCTGAATATCGTTTGCTTCCTCGTCTTAATTATGAAAACATATATGATGAGTTATCGGAATTGTCGGTAAAATCTTCTCCCACTCCAAGTCTTCAAGTCATTAATGATGAAATACAAAAGGTTCAAGCTGCAAAGGATAGGCTGTCTGAAATATTTGTAGACGTATATAAATGTTATATGTTCAAAAAGAGAGCGGTTGATATTTTGACAGACTCTTGGTTTAAGTTCTCCGATGAAAAAAGTCAGGACAAGAGGAAAGCTGATGGAACTTTTCGTTTGAGTAATTTCATTTTGGACTTTTCTAAAAATGAAGGGTTGTTAAAGGCTTGTTCTCATATCCTCAAGAATTTAGACAGTCTTCATGATAGCTTGTCTCGCAGAATAACAATTTGGCAGCTTACCATGAAATTGCAGGATGTTGGCCGCGGCAATATGCCATTTGATTATCTCAAGCCCACCCATATGGTTGATGAGGATGTGGGAATTGAAAATGAAGTGGATGTAAATCCTTCTGAAAGTAAGGATGCAGAATTAGAGGATTTTTGATAAATAAGTTTAAGATAATTTGTATAATGATGTCTCGTCGTATAAATATTGAGTACTTAAACTATATAAAATAAAGGAGAGCGGTTATGAGTACTAAGTTAGCGGATAAGGGTAACTGGGATGAGGATTTTCCTCAGAATGATGGTAAAGAGGAAACAAAAAATGAAGATGGCAGTGAGAATCTTCCTTTCATGACTTTCCCAGAGGCTAAAACCTATAGGGTAAGGTTGATTGGTAGTCATGTAAGATATTGGAAGCATTGGCAACCAATTAATATCATTACTCATATTGACTACAAGAAGGAAGATCCTGCATGGAAGGCCGGATTCTATCCAAACAAAAGATTTGCAATCCACCTCATTGACAGAGAAGATGGCAAGTTGAAAATTCTAGATAAGGGCAATTCCATTTTTAAGAAGTTCGCTGAGTTCAGAACTCTTCATAATGTTAACCCTGCCGGTAGAGATGCTCCTGACTTCTTTATCATTGTCACCATTCCTAAGGGCAAAGATGGTAAGCTTAATAAGATGAAGACGGAATATTCTGTAGACGCAGCAAGAGAAAATTCTCCTCTTACGGACGCAGAAGTTGCCATGTATAAAGAAAAGAAGGTAAATCTTCAGGAGAAGTACAGAGCGTCGTCTCTTGACAAGATCAAAGATTTATGGAACTCACTTCCTGATGATCAGAAGGTTGCTCCTGAAAGAGAGAAGAAAGATGGTGCTCCTTCCGTCAAGAAGGAAGAAACTCCATCTCCCGTTAAAGAAGAACCCGTCGAAGAGAAAATGACGGATGCTCCCGCGGAAGCAGATGATATGTTTGAAGAGAAGGTTGCTGAAGGTGCTGACAGTTCTGATCTTTGGTAATTGATATAAAATCATAGGAGAAATTAAATGGCGAACGCTAAACAATCAAAAGATCCTATGGATGTTGTACTGGCCAATATTGAAAAGTCAATGGGCCACAAGGGGAAGAAATCAACATTTGCTAGGTTTGGGAATATAAAAAAGGAAGACTTCCCTGTTCTTGCTTTTGGAATTCAAGCTGTCGATGACGCTAGTTATTGTGGTGGAGTTCCAAGAGGAAAGATGGTTGAAATATATGGGCCTGAATCTAGCGGTAAGAGTTTATTGACTCTTTGCCTTATAGCTAATGCCCAAAAGAATGGATTGGAATGTGCCTTAATTGACATTGAACAATCTTTTGATCCTTCCTGGGCAAAAAAACACGGAGTTGACGTTGAGAAGCTAGTCTTTTCTAATAACTTCGATAGCGGTGAAAATGCACTTGAATACGCATATCAACTTTGTAAAACTGGAGCATTTGGAGTTGTTGTTATTGATTCAACAGCCGCTCTGACTCCTCTTTCTGAATTAGAAGGAACTCTTGAGGGAAATGCTAGGGTCGGAGAACAAGCAAGACTTCTGTCTAGAGGGTGTAGAAAGATTGTTAAGGCTTGTGGGGAAGGAAATACAACTTGTATTTTCGTTAATCAGACAAGAATGAAGATAGGAGTTATGTACGGAAATCCAGAAACAACACCTGGTGGACTAGCACTTAAGTTTTATTCTCATCAGAGGATTAGAGTTCAGGGTTCTACAAAGATTAAGGTGAAAGAGGGAGCGGGAGAGAGGGTTGTTGGACAAAAAAGCACTGTTACATTTGTCAAGAATAAGACTGCGCCACCTCTTGGGAAGGCTGAATTTCAAATCATATTTGATGAGACAGCGTTGAATCCTGTTGTTATGTTGTGTAATGCATTGAAAACATCTAAGCTCGTTTCAATATATAAAGGACTATTAAGAATTAAGCCCGATGTCCTTAAAAACAAGAAGCCTATTGAAACTGGAATGACGACGATGACAGAGTTGGCAGATTACATTGTTAAGAACAATCAGGTTATATCCCTTCTTGATGCTCTCATTGAAGAGGTAGATGGTATTGATGATATTGATCCGATTGACGATGCTATTCTTGAACTTAAAGAAGATCCATCTAAAATTGTATCTCCAGTGGAAGCCTCATTAGAAGTTGAGGCCGAAAAGGTTGACGATGCTACTGAGGAGGAACTGGGCGAAGACCTTAAAGAGGCTGAACTCCCCGAAGAACTTCCGGAAGAACTTCCGGAAGAACAGTAATTTATAGGTTATTGCCGGTCAGTAATGTCAGATAGTAATCATCTATTATTATTTATAGACGAATGCCACAAGACTCTTCTCGAAGAGTCTTGTGGCGAAGTTCGTGATGCTAGAAAGTATCTGCAAAAAAGAAACCTCTCTAAAGAGTCTATAATCATTCATAAGATAGGTTATTGCCCCATAGATACTAAAATACCTAATGAAATAAAATTTTACGGGAGGGATATGGGAGATCCTTCTGACAATGGATATTCTTATTTTATTAATGGAAGGCTTATAGTTCCGGTCTTTTCTGAGTTTGGAAAAAATGCTTGGTTTGCTACAAGAAAGCCCACTTTTGACAAGGGGGAAACGTGGTGGAATTTACCCAAGCCATTTCATAAAGGAAATCATCTATTTTTGCTTGACAAGACAAGAAAAAATATTTTTGAAAACAACAAGATTTATGTTGTCGAAGGGTATATGGATGCGTTATTATTATACCAAGAGGGTTTGCCTTCAGTAGTTGGCTTAATGGGAACGCATTTGTCTCCTCGGAAGATAGGCCTGATCTCTAGGTACTGTAATGATATTTGTTTATGCTTAGATGTAGATGAGAACCAATCTGGCCAAAAGGCACTTGAAAAAGCCATATATACCTTAAAAGAATTCGGATTCTATGAATCTTTATCAGTTATTGATCAATTACCTATTGGCGAAGATCCGGATGAGTATGTTGTCAAAAATGGTTTGAAAAAATTCCTTTCTCTTGAAAAGAAGTTATCCAATACTGAAATTAAAAATATTTGTAAGAAATTTGTACTAGGGAACAAGAATAAAAAATGGTAAAAGACTCTCAATCCATAATAACAAAAAATTCTAATTCTAAGTTTGTAGTAGAAGACGACGTATCTGAATTTTTTGATTTCATTATTACAGATCAGATTGGATCTAAATCTGAATCTGTTTTTGATAGTGGATTTAATTCTTCCCATATGACATGGTGCCCTAGGAGAATGATTTATTGTTCCCAGGGGGTTAATCCAGATAGGAATTCAAAATCATATATTGATATCTCCACCGATCTGGCTGTTAAAAATAAATGGATTGGTTATTTCAAAAAATGCAGAGGGGTTAAGATTGTTAATCAAATCATTAGGGCATCGGATTGCAACTACAATATACACGGAGATATTGATGCGATTCTCAAAACATCTGATATTGAGGTAGTAGCTAAATTTCAAGCTGTTGACAATATGGATTTTCAAATGGTGAATAAGAAAGGAGCATTCAAAAATCATGTAGTAGAATTGATGACAAATATGTGGTTGGCCGAAACAGTAAACGGGTTGCTCGTTTATGAAAACAAGAACGATCAAAAATATAAAATGTTTCATGTTAAACAATACCGGCCTGTTATCGTATCAATCCAAATGAAATGCCTGAAGCTATTTAAAGAGCTAATAAAGGGTTTTGTCCCAGATCGTCCGTATAAGCAGAAGGCAAAAGAATGTGGTAGATGTGAGTATTATATTAAGTGCTGGGAATAAGGAGAAAGAATGTTAACAACAAGTAATTCGAATGATGAAAGTATAGATTGGATGGATATAAATGATGAGTTGTCATTTCCTCAAGTTGATAAAAAGAAAGAAAATGAAAACGTTATTTG
>Ga0307376_10004721_pt1 | contig 12411 bp, 22 predicted proteins | sample TR2MG_FD_202536 | JGI IMG/M metagenome (GOLD analysis project Ga0307376, IMG submission 202536) | Soil microbial communities from Risofladan, Vaasa, Finland - TR-2 | ecosystem: Environmental > Terrestrial > Soil > Coastal area > Acid sulfate soil | place: Finland: Risofladan, Vaasa | collected... | reverse complement strand
TTTCTTATTCAATTCCTGCTGTATATGTATAAACATCAGGAATTGAATAAGAAACCGGATTTGCTGTTGTATCTAAACAAGCTCCAACGTTTGTATAAGATGTATCCACATCCGCTAATCTTTGATGAACTTCTGTTTCATCATCTCCATCTGCAAACCCTGTCATAAAGATAAAATATCTTCTAAATCTATTTGTCAAAGCACATGTTACTACATCAGTTCCATCATCACAAGATGTTAAGTTTAATCCTGTTTGAGTAGTATCTTCATATTCATTATATATCCAATCTCCTCCATCTTTATAAACAACTTCAAATTTAGAACCATTAGTCATATTTTGAACTGTAATATCCATAACATCATTTATAAAAATATACTCTCCAGAAGATATTGTAAAGTTAGAAAATCCTTCTGTTATAATTCTCATTCCACTTACAGTTCTTAAATGAGCTACACTAAATGATGCTTTTCTAGTTTTGATATTTATCTTAGATTGAATAGGTGCTCCTTGATGAACTTCTATATCTCCAGAATGTGCCATAGCGTTGAAAATTTCTGTTATACCACCTGGACTTAAATCAGTTGCAATATAAGTTGCAATAGCTATACTTTGAACTGCACAATTATTATCTACATAATAAACAGAATGTTGTTCGTCTGTTACTGTTGCAGTTGCACCAGTTATATTACAATACTTAACATCATTTGTAGTATTGACTATTCTAACAATCATATTTGGATATGCAATATCAAGAGAGGAAGCTGTATGAGTTAAATTTATATTTGCATTCTCATCTAATGTTTCTGCCCAAATTATTCCTGAATCTAATGCTCCATCTAAAGGTTGTCCTTTGAAATATCCTGAAGATGCTACTGACATATTATAAGCATCTATATTTTTATCAAATGTTACATCTTCACTTCTATTAACTTGATAGTGATGTGTTAATGTATCATTTAATTCAGATGAGCTGAATGATAATATTGAATTTGCAAAAGATATAAATGGACCTAACGTTGACCAGTTAAACATTCCATAAAAATAACCAGCAATTATTGAATCCTCTACTGTAACATTCTCTGTAAATGTTCCATTACCACCTGAAATTGTATCTGCATTAATTAAACTATAATTTACTTTTTCACTTGTATGAGAACCTTGATAATCATAAACTTCCCTTCTATAATCAGCAGAAACAGATGGTAAACTAAATAAAATAAATGCTAAACTAATTAAAAAAACCAATTTTATTAAACTTAATTTTTTATTTTCCATTTTTAAATATAATATGTTACCCTTATCTCATCTAAATTATTTATAGCAATACCAAATGTTACAGTACTACTTGCTGCTTTATGGGAAAAAGTTGTATCTGCTGAATTTAATAACTGTCCTTCAACCCAAACTGCAATAGGTGCTCCACTTGTTGAAGTATTAGATAATGTTAAAACTCTACTTGTAGCTCCATCAGAACCATTACAATCTGCTCCTGTTTTATTTTCTTCTATTTGACTAATCTTAATAGCAGTACCAGAACCATTAACAATTAAAACCCTTTTAGCTCTAGCAGTTGTATCTGCTTGTTCTGCTTCTTCATGAGGCAAATCTATTGTTTCGCCATCAGATGTTCTTGTTTCATTTTCACTCATTTTAATTCAAAACCTCCATAAATTTATCTAAATCATGGTATGTAGGACCACTTGGTTTTTGTGGTAAATAAGGCACCATTAATTTTATATTATCATTACTTGTATTTAAAACTTCCTTCAATCTATCTTTTTCAATTTCTTCTATTTTTTTTAATATTTTGTGATATATCTTTTTTTCTCCTTCCATGTTTTTAGTTCTTTTATCCCACTCTTTTTTAGCTATATTAGGAAAGTTGTCAGAACTTCTCCAAATTATAACCCCCTCATCAACTATAAAATATTCATCATTAGCAAAAGCTAACCAATATTTTCCTTGTTTTCCTCTATCAATTTCTTCTATTTTTTTATAATTAGCAAGGTTCCTAATATTAATAATGGATTTGTCTGTAACATCTTTAGGAGAAACATCTATCATACCTTTTATATCTAACTCAATTAATTTCTTTTTCTTTTTTTTACCAATTATCTGTGTAGGTTGTAAACCAAAACCTTCTCCATTAGAACCTCCTTTTATATCTCCACTAGTGGTTTCTTCTAATAATTTTTTATTTGTATAATCATAATTGTAAATAAACCATTCATAATCTGGTTTATCACCGTGAGCAAAACTCCTTGGTACCAAAACTTTTCTCATATTAAAATCTTTGAACATATTTGTAATCCAAGGTCTTATATTTGTAGTTAAACAGAACTTACCTTTAACGCCCTTTAACAAATCATGCATTATTTGGTATTGTTTTTCACCAAAAGCTACAGTCTTAAAACCCCACTCTTCTGGATATGGTGGGTCTATGAAAAAAAATGTATTTGGAGAATCGAATTTTTCTATTATTTTTTTATAATCTGTGCTAAAAACCTTCACACCACTTAATCTTTCAGATAATTTTGGCAACCTTTCAAGATATCCATAAATATATTCTTTAGTAATTTTTTTGAAACCATAAGTATTTCTTGTTAAACCATAGGATGTTTTTATAGTATAAAGGAATTTATAAAATTTTTCCTCATCATTTTTTGGGACAAATTTATCCTTCATATAAAAAAACATTTTTTTGTTATCTGTCCAATCAAATTTTTTTAATTTTTCAATCTGTTGTCTTGTTATATCTCTAATAAACTTATAAGCATGTGCTATTTCTGGGTCTATATCATTAAGTACATTTAAACCTACTTTATTTTTATTCCAAAATACAGCTCCACCACCAGTAAAAGGTTCAGCATATGATGTATGTTTTGGTATTGTTGGTAAAATCTTTTTTAAAATTTTTGATTTTCCACCAGGAGAACCAAAAGCCTGTCTAGCAAGTTCATTAATAATTTCACCATCTTGTTTTATTTGTTCGTTTTCCATTTGTACAATCTTTTATATTTGTTCGGATTTTTTAACAAATGCATTCACTTCTTCTGGTTTTAATATACCATACTTTGTGTACATATAAAGCCTTTTTGCTTTATCATTTATTTCTTCTGCTGAAATATTTCCCCATTTTATTGTAGGTACTTCTTTTAAACCTTCTTTTTCACAAATAGGTTTGAATACATATTTTCTTATACTTGATATTACCCTACTAACAAAATAATTCAATGTAAACTCCCATAATGCTTGCTGATTTGTAAGTGTAGCTCTATTAGTCTGTTCACCAGCTCCTGTAGCAAAAGCCATAGGCATACCAGAAGGTGCTATCTGATTTTGTCTTAAATGTTCCAAAGTTTTATCAACAACTTCTGATTGTTTAACTTCAATAGGTTCTATTTTATGCCAATAAGGGAAAGCAAAATATCTGTGATGTGCAAGATTTTTAAGTTTCTCTGTAGCATTTTGAATCATATCAGGTGATGGTTGGTGGTCTATATTACCAACATAATCTATAATTGGATATGTACCTCTTGCATATATAGAATTTGATTGTGCTTCTTCTATATTCATTTTTCTTAATGTGGATTTGTAACCAGGTTCTATTAAACCTATTGGATAAAAACCGTCACCAACAGTATATAATTTAAATAAAGCTATTCTTTCTGGTTTTATAAAAATTTCATTATCTCCTAAAATTGTATTTTCTGGTAATTTATCACCTTTACTTTTTGAAGAAAAACTCCAAGGTAATTTATGAGTATAACCTAATGGTTTTCCAAAATCATTAAGTGCTATTTTTCCACTAGAATTCTTTACATAATCCATTCTTTTAGGGTCTATTACTACTAAGTCATATATTTTGGACATATCTTCATTTTGTACTAACTCAGACCATTGCCAACCAAATATACCCATATTTTTAAAACATGATTCAAGATATTCTTCCCAAGTCATATCCCCACCAACATTTCCTATATTATCAACAAACTCTTGTATCCTCTTTAATGATTTTTCATCTTTTGCATATATCTCATGACCTGCTGACATAATTGTTTGAGTTGTTTTATTAATCATATTAAAGATAATTGGGTCAAAAATATAAGCATTTTCAAGTTCTTTATAATCCATTCTTGGTTCGTCTGGAGATACTTTTTGTGTTGTAGGTGTTTGTGATATTTTAGCTTCTGCAAGAACCCTTGTTCCACCTGAATCATTTTCTACTTCTAATAAATTAACCGTTCTTCGGTTTACATCTATTAAATCATCAAACAAAGTCATTTTTTAAATATAATCCTCCTTATAAAACTTACAAATTCTTCCTTTAATAAATATACCAATATACCATAACCTGTTAAAGTATAAATTGAAAAATTAAATTTAAATAGAGACCACAACATATAATTAACTAAAATACCATGTGCTATAACTGCGACTATAAATTGTTTACCAAGATTTATAAAACTCTTATTTTTAATAATTAAAATAATAATTTTTCTAATTATCTTTCTATAACCATTCAAGGGTATATCTTTCAATTTTTTTATTTTTTCTTTCATATTACAAATGAGGGAACGATTCCCACCTCATTATAAACTAAAGGTTAAAAAAAACCATAATCATTATATGGATATTAACTTATATATAAAACTTTTTATTTAATTAAGTATATATGAAAATGGTTTGTATTGTTTTTAGGTCCTATTATACTACCACCACCACATGTATCTTTTAAAATATCAACTGCTATTTCATACTTATTCTTATCTAATTGATTTTTATGTTCCTTCAACATTAACATTGGTAATCCTTTATGGTTAAAAACAATAAATTCATTGTCTTCATAAAATCTACTTGCTATTAACCCTTTTTCCAAAATTCTACATAGTTCACATAATTTTATGTCCAATCTTTTTCCTCCTAACCAAAACCAATTATATCTACAAAAGGTCTTTGTAATTTATTTCTTTTACAAGCCATACACAAAGCTGCAACAGTATCATCATGAGCTGTTGTTGATACCATTCTTTTAGCTCTTACCTCTCCTGATTCTTGCTCTTTAAAACCTATTAATTCTTCTTCAAGTAAGTCTATAAATGTTTTTGTAAAAGAGTCTCTTGACTTGGGTATTATTACTAATTTATTATCTATAAGGTTTTTCATATTCATAAGTAATTTATTTCTTTCCTTATAATGCCATTCTTGTGGTTCTACAAAATAACCTTCTGCCCTTAAGTCTTGTAATACAGAAGTACCTATATGGGAGTTATCTAATATGATTCGTTGTGCATTGTATAATTTGAATAATTGTTTAAGCCTTTCAACTTTCATATGTTGAGGGTATCTATGTCTCTCTCCATGTTTTATTATTGATTTATCAAGAACTTGTTCTACAACTATAAAACAATCATAATCTGCTTTTGGTCCTTGTGAAACGCAAAAATCTGCACCTATTGTAATTATACCACCTTCATTTTCACTTGTAAATTGTCTATTATAATCAAAACATTTTTCAACTGCAACAGCAGAAAATATTGCATTTTCTGACTCTGCCTTAGGATTAACCATATAATTTTTTTCAAACATTACAGCACCTATTTCTTTTCTTATTTTCATTAAAAGACTTATTGAAAACCTTTCTGGCCATATAGAGGTTCCTGTTGAATAATCACCTTTTAAAAATTTAATAACTGCAGGATAATCTTTTGCAAAATAAGCAGGATTTTCAAATAACCTTGCTTGTAAATCAATAGCACTAACAGGTGTTGATACACAAGCTATTTGACCTTTTTTACTAACTACCCTTGTAACAACATTTTCAAAAAAGTTCTGTGTTCCAATCCAAGTTGATACTTCATCACCAAAGATATAATCAACATGTGTTCCTCTTACATTAACAGAATAACTTGCATAAAATATCTTAGAACCATTTGCTGTTACTATTCTTTCCTTAGTCCAACTTACCTTTGTATCTTGTGGCATAAGGGCATTTTTAAGCAATTCATTATTTTCAATTATGTATTTTATATCTTCTAATACAGTAGCTGATTGTGTTCTTATATTCTTACTTATTATCAATGATTGTGAACCTGGTTTAAACAAAGCTAACCATAAAGGGTATGCAACACCAAAAATAGAAGTTTTTCCAAAACCTGTAGGAGCTCTTATAGCTATTCTATCTTTTGATGATAATAAATTTAACCACTCTCTATGAAAATATTTTACTTCAAGGTTAAGAACCCTCTTACAAAAAAATTCTTTATCAAAATAACATTTAATCATAAAATCTTCTACATCATTATTGGTATACTCTTCCTTATTCAACATTTCTTTCATTGTTTTAATCATTTTACATTTTCCACCATCATATCTTTTAATAATCTCAAACATAACTTAGTAATCTTCTGTTTCATTTCCTTGAAATCTATGAATTTATATTTGTCGAATATGCCACTGAATTCTTCGTCCAAAATATCTTTAATTACCGCTGTCGGTAGATACTTCATTAATTGCATCTCTAATTTCATGCTTTGTTCATTAACAAGCTTCAATGCAATCTTCCGAATTCTTGCGTCTGTGGCATATTCGCCTATTATTTTATTGGTATCTGAGTTTTTATTCTTTACGCCTCCGAACACAGCTTTATTACACTCTTTAAACTCTTCTCTTACTAATTTTGCATATAGCTGATGATTACCCTGATGAGACATTCTATTATAATTTTTAATAACTATACCTTCTGCCCAACCATCATAGAATTTTGATTTAGGAATAACTTTATTAATATCCAGTTTCTTTAATTCACTAGCATTTCCTTTCCATACTAAAGGAATACATTCAATTTTTAATCTTTTAAATTCAGCTTCCTTTGCTTCTCTTCCTAAAAATAATCCTGCACCTTCTGTATTTGCTGAATGTTTAAGTCTTATGTCTAATCCAATAAATTCTGGAGCATTAGTATAATTAATTGTGTGTTTTGCCATCCATTCAACATAGTATATATAATCATTATTAATTACTTCACCTTTTCTTAAATGTTCTCTTAAATCTATTTGTTGTTTAGCAAATGTTTTATCATCTTCTTCTGCAGTTAAATCTCTGTTTCTACTTCCAAAATGTATTCCATCTATTCCAATTTCTTCTGCCCAAAAACTACCATTACCACCATCTACTTTTTCTTCTACACAAATGAAGTCATCTCCGAAAAATAATATTTCATTATTATCTTCATGTCCCAATCTTTCTATTTTTGGATATTTTTTAAAACTCATTTTATCAACTCTTTTTTATTATATACAACAATATGGGGTGCGAAGGATTTGAACCTCCATCATAACGTCCCAAACGTTGTATGCTACCAAGTTACACCAACACCCCATTTAATTTTTATAATGTTTTCTCTAAATATTCTATATTAGCCTTAATTCCTTTTTTGGATTCTAATAATATATTCATACTAACATTGGGGTAATTTTCTAACTTTTTTATACACTCTGCTGGTGTTTCTGATTTAAGTATTTCTATAACAGTATCCAAAAAAGGGATGTAAATATCTGCCCTTCTCCCATTTGTGAATATAGCTTCAAGACAAACATCCCAACCTTTCTTAATGCAATACCAAGCAGCTTCAAATTTTAACCTTTCATGCATATCTGTATTATTTGCACTAAAACCTTTTAAAAATTTCCTATTTGAAACCCTTAACTTTTGCATATTTTGGTTTATAACATAATCTGGTTTGTTTGTTTGTTTCAATTTATGCTTCTCATAACTCTTTAATTTGTTTTGATAAACTCTATTCTTCTTGATTTTTAATTTCTCTTCAAAAGTTAATTTTCTCATTCTTCAAGTTCCTCATCTTTCTCATTAAATATTATAACTACAGCTACCTTACCTATATGTTTTTTAGGTACATATATTACTCCAGACATAATTTGTTTTCCTACTTTCTTTCTAAATATCTCTTTATGGCCTTCTATAATATCTTTTGATAAATCTTTAGTCCAATCACTGTTGTTTTGTGTTTGCAATGTCTTTCTCCAATTTTTCCATTTCTAACTCTTTATTTTGTTTTGCTCTACCTGGTTTTACTTTATAAATTGCAATAGGGTTTCCTTTACAAAAATAAAGTGTTTTTGGTTCTCTTACAATATCTGTTTGTAATACTTTTTCCATTTTTATTTTCCTCCTTTTTTATTCAAATTTTCCTTTTACTAAATTAAGTAATCTTTTGCTTTTATTTAATATATCTATACAATCTAAAACTCTTAATTGAGATTCCAAAATTCTATCCTCTCCTCTTTTCCTCTCCATTGAATTTGTTGCTTCTTCTGACTTTACTGTACTACCACTAACCAATAAGTTTTTTATATCTTGGGATAAATCATCAATTTCTAAACATGCGCTTTTTAATAATTGTATTTCCTTTTCTAATTGTGCAAACTCACTTCCTTCTTTTGGTAAATCTTGTGGTGTTTTTGCAATTGATTCATCTATATCTTCTCTTCCAAACATCTTTTCCTCCTATTCATCAGCTAATTTAATTAGCTCTTTTATTTTATTTGCTTTTCTCTGCATATGCCTTACTATGTCCATCATTTCTTCATCACTTAGTTTATAATCCACAGATATATAACCTAAATCACTATCAGAACTCAAAGTTATATCACCACTACTAAATTCATATTCTACCTCATCATTTAAATCTTGAATAAGTAACTTATTACTACCCTCATCACTCATTACTTCAATTGCTTCTAGTTCCATCTTTTTTTTATTACTTTCCAAATATTTCTTATCTAAATTTATATACATATTTTATTCCTCCTTTCCTGATATTATCCTCATTCCATCCTCTCTTGAGTATCCAATTTCCATTTCCTTTATTTTTACACCTTTTGGATAATCTGTTATTAATATTAAATCAATCTCATTTAAATACTTTGTGTGTTCTTTGTAATTTATATGTTTAAATTCAGCAATTTCTATTAATTCCTTAATTTCTTCTTTCATAATTCAACCTCCTTTGTTGATTTATTCTTTAAAACCTCTTTTCTAAACTCTTTACGATTTTCTTTTATCCAAATTTCAACACTTACATTCTCTGCACAATACTTTTCTTTAAATTCTATAAACTTATCAAAATTAGGTTTACTGCTTTTAACCTGTATTAACTTCATTTGCTTCTCTTTGTTCATACAAAATAAATCAAATAAGTGAAACATATCTACATCACGGTTCCACATTGTTGAACCAGGAACACGGTACACAATCCAACCCTGTGATTCTAATAACTTCTTTGCAGCTAATTCATGTCGCATACCTTTTTGTCTTTTATTTACCATTTCTATTTTTCCTTAGGAATGTTTAATCTTAATTCCTTAATAAGTTCTGATAAATTTTCTACTTGTTTAATATTATACTTTTTACAAACAATATCTATATTACCCTTTCTCCAAAATCCTTCTTGACAACAAACAATAAGTTTTCCTGTTCTTGAAAACAAACCTAATTCTAAAAGAGTTATAGGTGATGTTGTTTTAGGGTCAAAATAAACTACAATCATGTTTGCTTTTTCCATAGCTTCTAATTCCCATTCTACTTGTTCTCTGAATTTATCATTTCCTATACTTTGAACCCAAGAACTATCCCAATCATCTCTTCTTGGATTTAAAATAGTAATATTTTCTTTATCTAGTAATCTAGTAATTTTATCCTGCCAATTCTCTGCTTTACCCATTTCAATACTACCTGCTAAAAATATAGATTTTCCTTTAAATTCTAATTTTTGTGGTGCTTTAATTAATCTCATTTTAACATTAACCACCCACAAAATATTAATATTGCAACACCAATACACCAAGCTAACTTCTTTCTCCAAGTATTTAACTTAATAAATCCAATATCAAAATGTATCAATCCTAAATTAATTTTCATTTTAAATCCTCTTCTGTTATGTTGAAAAATTTTACAATCCAATTAATAACATTTGAAGTTTCTCCATCATAAGTAGCACAAAATTCTTCCAATCCTTTTATAGGTTCCATAAATACTTTTGGTTCTTTTTCTAATTCTTTAATCCATTTGATTGCTTCTTGTTTTAAATCTTTTAAATAAACATAAGGATATTTAGAATCATCAAAGCATCCTGTTTCACATTCTATAGTTGTATCTGATAAGTCTTTTAAAGTGAGTAAAGTGTTTTTCCGTGTCTTTTGTGATGGCATTTTTTACATATTAGAACAAAATCATCTTTAGTATAGGTTATATGATGAATCTCAAGATTTCCTATTTGATGACAGTCCATACATCCTCCATATTTTTTAAGTCCAAGTTTCCTAAGAAATTGGTTTGTTTCATTTCTAACTTTGATAATTTTTCTATCTCTTTGATATCTTTTTCTTGCTCTTTCATTAACTTTATCTTTGTTTCTTCTAATTGATTCTCTATTCCACTTAGCCATTTGTTCTGGATGTTGTTGCATATATTGTTTATCATAAATCCTTTTTCTCTTGTAACTACATTCTTTTGAACAAGTTTGTGATTTTCCAGAAGTTGGTTTAAATAACTTTTTACATATAACACACAATTTTTCTTTCCAGTTCTTTGTGTATTTTCTTGACATATACTATTTAAAAACCTTATAGTATATAAACCTTTCTTTAAAGTTTTTAATTTCATTCTAAATTCTCCTTATCCTTAATATTTTATAATCATTCCAATTTATTAAGGGTATGTGTAAATATAATTCATTTTTATTGTTTTTAATCCACTTCTTATATGTTCTAAATATAGTTTCTAACTGTTCTGATGATATTTCAAATTCACCTGTTTTATTTTTCATTTTGTATCTCCTTTTTTAATAATTTCAATCTAGGATAAAATAATTTTCTTTTCTTTAGTATTGCCTTAACTTTTTCATAAGCTTTTAAATCCACTTCTTTTAGAATTTCAACAAATTCATGGTCTCTTAAATTTTGTATCTTACGCAACCGATTTTTAATATAAACTTTTCTCATATCTTTCTCTAACGCATTAACCCTTCTTTGAAATTTTGAACAAGACTTTTGTATTTCACTTGCTTCTTTTAACTTATGTGGTCTTTTATATAATGATTCAGTCATTTTGCCACCTTTCCAATATTATCATACTCTCTCAAAGGACAATCTACCATCAAATGATTTAATACCAATTCTCTAACTGCCTTATGCCTCTCATTACTCCACTTAAAATAACCTGCATACTTATCTATAAACTCCGCGCCAAGCAAATCATGTTTAATATAGTTGGATTTCATTTTAGATTTTATTGTTCCGCCATCAGGCATATCTTTTAATGTTTCTTGTAATGTTGGAATTATTAATTTATCCGTCCTACAAAATGGTTTAGCAATATCATGTAATAAAGCTGCCCATCTTAAATTTAAATCCTTAGGACAATTTTCTACAACCATCATTGTATGAATATCTAAATTAAATTCATGATATTTTGAATTTTGATTATAATCTAATTGTAAATTTAATTCAGGCATCATATACTTCATTAAATTTGAATGCCATAAATCAACTAATCCGCTTCGTGTATTATTACTCATTAACAATTTATCCATTTCAGACATCCATCTTTCTTTACTAACTTCTAAAATCTTATGTGCTTTCTTTTCAATAGCTTCAAATGTTTTATCTTCAATTTGAAATATTAATTGACTAACAAATCTACAAGCTCTCAACATTCTTAATGGGTCTTCTTTAAATCTATGACTAGCCGTTCCAACTGCTCTAATAATTTTATTTTCTATATCCTTTCTTCCATCAAATGGGTCTATAAACTTTCCATTTCTATAAGCAATAGCATTCATAGTAAAATCTCTTCTACTCAAATCATGTGTAATATTCTTCACAAACTTAACATTAGGTTTCCTATTACCCGCCTCATAAGTTTCTTCTCTAAATGTAGTAACTTCAATCATCTCACCATCTATTGTAAACCCTATTGTTCCGAATTTTTTTCCAACTGTATATGCTCTCTTACCTGCTTTCTTAACTAACCTCTCAATTTCATCAGGCTCAATAGGTGTAGTAAAATCAAAATCGTGACACTCTCTCTCCATAATCATGTCTCTAACTGGCCCCCCAACGAGATATACAGGGTCTATAATCTTTTCAACTTCCGTGATTATGTGTTTTATGTCTTTCATTCTCTTAATCCCACTTAATCTTGATATTTAACTCAGGTTTAAACAATTGAAAACTCTCAAAGGTCTTACCAACTACATTCCTATCTACAACTTCAACACCCAGTGCTGTTACTTGATGAGGTTCAATCTCTGTCAGTCCTTCATCTATAATACGTACAGTTTTAATCTTTCTATCTTCAAGGTATTTTGATATTGTATCTAAATGCTCTGC
>Ga0307376_10004717_pt1 | contig 12416 bp, 19 predicted proteins | sample TR2MG_FD_202536 | JGI IMG/M metagenome (GOLD analysis project Ga0307376, IMG submission 202536) | Soil microbial communities from Risofladan, Vaasa, Finland - TR-2 | ecosystem: Environmental > Terrestrial > Soil > Coastal area > Acid sulfate soil | place: Finland: Risofladan, Vaasa | collected... | reverse complement strand
ACGATAGGAGGCGAGTGTGGTGCCGGTATTGTTTTGGGAGCGATTCGGTCCTTGTAAGGACAAATGCACCCACTCGGACTGCGAGGCCGCCAGGAAGGCGGCGGCCGAACAGTGTATCCGGTGCGGCCAACCAATAGGGTACGGCCGGCGGTACTACATGCTTCGGGAAGGTGGCCTGGCCCACGTGGTCTGTGAAGAGGAATTTTGGAAACAGGCCATGAAGAGTCAGGGGGTGGGGGCGTGAAGATTGCCGCCTTGACCCTCTGGCAGCCTTATGCATCCCTGACTGCCTTGAGCGCCAAAGGGAATGAGATCCGGAGTTGGGCCACGTCCTACCGGGGTCCCCTGGCCATCCATGCGGCCAAGCGGTACCCACCGAACCTGCGGGCCCTGGCCGAGCCTTTCCTGTCGGCGCTGGCCGAGGTTGCTCTGGAGGACTACATGGGCTTGGCGGTTGCCGTGGTCAAAAACTGGTGGACTGCAAACCGATCACGCCGGACAACATACCGCCGGAACCAGAGCGCAGTTTCATGGACTACCGGGCCGGCCGATTCATATATGGGTCCTACGGGACGTGCGGAAACTGGCGGATCATGTGCCGGCCAGGGAAAGTAGTGCGTGTGGAGTTGGGAGATGTCTGAGGATATTCGGTTCGAAATACAGTAGTGGCAAATAGAATCCGATAGGGATAGAGCGCATGGTGGCGAAATCTTCATCTAATGCGTTTAGGAGGAGTGGAGCATATGAACGCCAAAGAGATCACCACAGGCATTCTAATCGCCATTGAGGATCCGGATCAGCTGGAGATCCTGGCTCTGCTACGCGATGGGGAAGAGTATGGGGCCAGTCTGTATCCGACGGAAAGCAACCATTTCCTTCCCCTCGACGCCCTGCGTGCCCCGGAGTTACGTTTCCACGTTGCGCGAGACAGCAACGGGCAAGCGGTAGCAACTGGCGCGTTGGTGGTGAATGGGGACTGGGCAGAGATCAAACGGATGTGGGTCGTGCCGGACGCGCGGGGTCTGGGGGCGTGCGCTTTTGCACACTCTGGAAGCTGTGGCGAGGGTTGAGGGTGTTCGCCTGCTTCGTCTTGAAACTGGGGTGTGCAGTGATGCAGCCCTGGTTTTATATGAGCGGGCTGGCTTTAAACCGTGTGGTCCCTTCGGTGATTACGGTTCAGACCCGTTGTGCGTGTTTCTGGAAAAGCCGCTTGTTGACGCTTGAGCGGGCTGATCCCACACTTTCTAATACACGTAATTTAACATGGAAAGCGCTTATGAACTTGTCAAAGCCACGTGCTAGTGACGAGTTCATGTAATCTGCTTTAGAACAGCCTCGCTTCTATTAAACGTACGGGGGGCGATTCTATGCGGAAAATCCTGTTTCCCATCTTGATCTTTTCCCTGGTTTTTGCCCTGGTCGGGTGCGTGCAGGCCGGTGGTCAAACATCCTCTCCGCCGGCCAACCAGGTTAACTCGGGAGGCGTCACCAAGGCGTCCATTCGTCGGATAGCCGCGAGCCTTGCTTTGCTACGTGGAGTTGTCACCGAGTAGCCTAAATCTTATCCATTAAGGCCATCAGCGTGTCATCCATGTTCGTCACCCCTACAGCATTTTAGCACGCCGAAGATAAGAAGATTGTCGAAATCGGCAGGGGATGATTGCGCAGAGCGAAAGGGCGAGGTCAGTGCCCAAGGATGGCTGTTCTCACCTTGGACCCGGGGGCACTGAAGGGAGGAGCGCCGCAGGCAGTAGAATGGCTGCCCTGGTGGTTCGGTGTCACCGGATAGCTTCTTCCCGGTAGTCGCCTCCGAATAGGGGGGGATTTCTCACTCAGGAGGGTAGTCAATACATGTCGGTCATTTGTATAAATGGTATATTATAGGTAAATTGTTGCATCAGTGGGTATGAGTGGTACACTCGCTTATTAAACCTATGGAAAATGGTATCTAAGGGCAATCCCGTCAGGGGCATTCTCGGTGAAAGCGGAAAAGTCCTGCCTGAATTCTAGTAGATTATGGGACCGCATGTCTGCTGAGAGACGAGCACCAAGTCCAACCCGTCTGGTCTGCTACTTATGCTCCCCAAGGCTAGTTGCTGCCAGGCATGATCCGCAATGTGTTATTACTGTAAGTATACGTTGGATTACCGCAGGTCCCGGATACAGTCATCCAGAGAACCAATGGGTCCCAATATATGGATAGAACAAAACCGCTAACGCGGTGGTAACAAAAGATCTGGATCTGGTCGTCCTGCCGCTCACCATCTTTGACCAAACTCTGCTCATTATTAGTAGCCGTAAGGTTGTTGCCCCCATACCCCCGCGGCTCGCCGGGTGGCACGGGTCAGCTTGGGCTGACCTTCCATAGCAGGGTGTGGGCTGATGGAGTGACTGATAAATCCGGTCGATCTGTACATAGAAGCCCATGCGGACATCTAATCTGAGCCTATAACACGGGCAGGATTTCTTTACACATAGATGAAAATCAAATTATATATTATGCTTTTGCCGAGGATGACGACTGGCAGTTTTCGATTTTTCCTGGTAACATAAGGGTGTGTTTATATCAATGTGCATGGGACAGCAATGGCAATATCGTCATCGGCGATAAGTGCTTAAAACTTAACGAAGTGGTACGTCTAGAAACTATTCCGCACAATATGGAGCTGAAAGAAATCTTTTATCCAAGCACGCTTAAGGACATATTTAATAATACGCCGTCCTACAGATTCGCTGAAATGATTGGCCTTAAGTGGTATAAATGGACATCGTTCCACTATTTCGAAATTGACGGTTTCATCCACGACGACTTTTTAGGTGATATAGCTATTTACGTTGACACATCGTCCTTATAATGCCGTAATCTATCGGTTTTAATGTGGACTGACGGCCAACATGTTAAAAAAACGATAAAGGGGCATCCCTTTGACTGTACTTGCCACTATTCTCCATGGCAAGTACATATGGGGATGGATGAGTGAGAATCTGTATGAGTTATGATTCATTTGGCACGCTTGAAGTCTATGCGGTGCAATGTAGCAAGGTTATTGGGTTGACATTGCGGATAATCTGATCTACAGGAATATCTCCTTGAACACGCCAACATCTGGAGATAGCTTCTCAAATAAGCACTGTATGACATTGCCTGATAATAGGGACTCAATCCAGTCATTAGGGGATGGGGCAACTATTTCGCGGTCTTTAATGCCGGTCCAGCATTTAGGGAACTGGACACGTGGATACATGAACGGCTGAGGGCTTTTATTACAAAGCGCTGGGCACAATCGCGCAAATCCTTCGAGAAGCTTACCAACAAATTCTTCGCGGACCTCGGTCTTGTCAGCCTCTCCGAATTGAGGCAAAAGGCCAGGGCCAAGTGCCTTACCCTGTAAGGGGCAACCGCTGTCGGAGAGCCGTATGAGGGAAAACCTCACGTACGGTTCGATGAGGGGACGGCCTCGCAAGGGGCCTCCTACTCTACAGAAAGGAGCAATTGGGAATGGGAAAGATCTTGCGCAAGCTTACAACAGTATTTTCCGGGTTGGCTATGTTAATCTCTTTAGCAGCTATTTCTTCGGTGCAGTACGCACAAGCCGGAACCGAGGATTGGGTTGCACACCCACCTTTTCATATTAAGAGGAATAGTACATCCGGCCCAATTGGATATAACCCGGCCGAAATTAGGATGGGATACGGTCTGAATCAGATATCTGCGACAGGGACGGGTCAAACAATTGCCATCGTGGATGCCTACGGCAGCCAGACTATTCAAGGCGATCTTGCTGCCTTTTGCCACCAGTTCGGTCTCCCGTCGGCTAATCTGACAATTGCTTATCCGGAAGGAAAACCACGCAAAAATGGCGGGTGGGCGCTTGAGACATCTTTGGACGTGGAATGGGCGCACGCCATTGCACCGGGTTCGAATATCCTTTTAGTGGTTGCTAAAACAAGTTCACTGTCAAACTTAATTAAAGCCATAAACTATGCAAGTTCACACGGTGTAAAGGTAGTATCGAACAGCTGGGGTGGGTCTGAATTCTCTGGAGAAGACAGCTATGACTCTGGTTTTCAGCACGCCGGCATAGTATACGTCGCTTCTTCAGGCGACAATGGGGCAGGTGTGGAATGGCCGGCCGCTTCCCCTTATGTACTCTCCGTGGGTGGCACCACGCTGAATCTTGACTCTAGTGGCAATTATCTAAGTGAGACCGCATGGTCCGGTTCCGGCGGCGGCCTCAGCGGCTACGAAGCAGTACCGAGTTATCAAGGTAATTGGATCAATATTGTAGATTCATCCCGTGGAGTTCCGGATGTTGCTTGGGATGCTGATCCAAGTACGGGAGTGGCAGTATACGACAGTACCCCTTACAATGGTCAAAGCGGCTGGTTTGAACTGGGAGGCAGTAGTTTCGGGGCTCCGTCATGGGCGGCGATGATTGCGCTGGCGGACCAGGGGCGTGGTACGTCGCTGACCAGCTTTGAAGCAATAACCCGCCTTTATAACGCCGCTGGAACTATAGGAAGTGTGGGATATCCAACATATTATCACGATATTACTCAGGGAAGGAATGGACTATATTCGGCACAGGCGGGATATGACCTTGTCACAGGAATCGGCAGCCCGCAAGCAAATAAACTGATTCCCGTTTTGACGAATCTTCTCTGAGGCCTGATAGGACTCAGAGTAATCCGAAAAAATTCGCCAAGCACAGCCAGGTCTTCTTCTGCTTTCTTTGAGTAGAACCATACTCGTAGTATTCCAGGAGATTGAGTTTGAGCAAACATCCGTTCGAGAAGGAATGTTCTGTGAACAAATAACACCTAAATTTAGTTGAAAAAATACCTATTTTAGGTATGTACAAGCCTCATGGTAGTACAGTAAAATTACTAATGAAAAGGTGTTGGTAAGCGCCCAGGGCAAAGGGTAACTGCAGTATTATAGGATTGATGTTCTTGGCTGTGGCTGTTATAGTAGGGTATTTCAAACCTACATCTGCTGCTGAATCATTACAACAATCAGCAAGAACTGCGGTCTGCTTCTATGGCTAAAGTCCCAAGGCCCCTCTCTACTCGACAGTCTAAAAAAGAGTAGATCGATCGGGAGAAGGATGACCCTTGTGTTCGGTAGAACAGCGAAGAACCCTTCAAAGGATCCATTGTTTGCAGTTATTTTTATCGAGAAGGGTTTAGTCCGCCTCGGTGACATACTTAAATTAAGTGGTAAAAATACTTAATTTAAGTATGGACAATACTCAGCGTTAAGTGGTAAACTTTACTCACACATGGTTCTCACTGGTAGAGGGGGGGGTTGCTATGGTAATTTAAATTTGGAAGAGTAGCATTATTGTTTGGATCCAGGTAAGTTCCTTGGTTACCTGCGGCATTGAAAAGGCAGCCATAAGATTAGGAGGGTAAACAAATGATCAAGCGGCCCAAGATAAAGGGACTTGGTAAAAAGCTAGTTTGTAGTATTGCGGTATTGGCGTTGTCGATCGCTCCTATGTGTGGACCGGCATTTGGTTCTCAATCAGTAGTACAGTCGGTATATACCTCTCAATCAGTGGAGCAGTCAGCAAGGAACGCGATAGCGTCCTTTTTTGACGGGATAATAAACAATGATTTCAACGAAATGATGGCTAACAGCATTGACAATGTGATTGCACCATCTGTTCGGCATGACGTATTTAATCGTCGGGCCAATGACTTCATCAAATACGAGATTCTTTCAATAAAGGCGGTTGACAGTACACATGCTCTGGCTAAAGTGAGAGTGTACGAAAAGAATGTTCCTGGGCATCCAAGCGGTCAATTGACTTTTGAATATTCGATTGTTTTTAATGGGGCGAAATGGATGGTGGATATAACTAAGGCTCATGCGGAAGAAAGCCCCAGTGTCCCGCTTGTGACGCTAAATCCGAATAGTCAAGATCCACATCGACAGAGTGTGGTGCCAAATACCACCACGGCCCAATACGATGGCAGTGTCCTCAATAGTCAGGGTTGGGACCTGCTAGTCTACAATGTGCCCGTGTGGGATGACCCTTCCGTAGCAGGATATCAGTACGTGTCTTCAGGAAATGCACCACAAGTTGAATATCAACTGGATGAGCTCGTAAACGGAGGAACAGTTCCTATTTCAAATATTGTAACTGAAACCGGCAACTTCCCGTCAACTAATTGGTTCTCTGCAGCTCAGTTCCAACCCGCCTATTTTGGCCAGTTATACCTCATGGGTTACTGGGTAAATCAGGGTAGCTTCAATAAAATTTATGCTGCGGGAGATTTTTACTACAGTTGAATGTTAGTCAATAACTTGATATAGGAAGGGTGTAAATGCACCCTTCCTATATCTGTGCGCCCGGCATGGGAGAGCTTGAGGGTGAAAGTCTCTTATGCAGGACACCCCAGTGAGCTGACCCCCGACTTGCCGGCCTCGTTCACCACGACGGCATAATGGTTATAAGCGTAAAATAGTCCCTTATCCCGAAATCCGGATAAGGGGCTTTATTGTTTCAGTTACCCCAAATAGCCCAAAAGCTGACGTGATTGCCTGACCGGAAATTGCCAGCTATAATGACCAAGGGTAGATCACCTTGGAGACCCTCTATGTCAATACCCCGGGCGAAAAAGTTTCTTTTAAAATAGTGGGTCTTATCGACACTTTCGGTAAGGGACGTCAGCGCCTCAAGCAGCCTTTCTGGCATTGGAGCCTGCTTGGCCGCAAGGAAAGTGGAAGCGTCGTAATGTCCATGATTGAGCCCATACAGCGTGGACGATTCGGACCCAAATAATTGCAAGTGTCCGGGTTGCAACACTGTGGCTTTTACCTTCGGCCCGCTTGCGCTGGTAGTATTCAAGGGCCCAGGGCTCCCTCAACCTGGACTGAAGGCAAATTGGTAGAGCGTGTTGCGGAAAGTCTTGACGCAAGCGTACCGCTTGTGGGTCTTTCGGAAGTTTCCGCTCTGGTAGACAACGGGGGAAGTACCCCCCAATGCTTGAACACTGGCTGCGGAAGCGTAGCGCTCGCGGTCGTCGCCCCAACACTACCAGGAGCCTTGGTGCCAACTGCTTCCCCGCCCCCGGGAGGCTGTTGAAGGCTTCACTGTCAGGGTGGGACTCAAAAAGCCGCCAGATCTCCTGGTCATATTCCTTGATCTGCTCAAGAACGGGCGACATCTGGCTGACAAGGGCCAGCATGAGGCGGGCCTTAGCCCTGGTGGTAACGGGATCGGCCGCGAGATGCGGCTCATGGAGCTTTTGAAGATCTTCTGGGCCTTAGGGTTTGGAGTGGGATGGTGATGCTCCTTGAGTAGGGCGGAAATCTGCTCAATGGGAGCGCCCAGAGCGGCCTTTGGGGTGGGATATGCCTGGAGGAATGCCAGGGTAATGGGTTGGTGGAGTTTGGTGAAAAGCTCCAAGGCTGCCGGATAGTAAGCCTTCAGGCAGGCTGTGAGCTGATTGACCAGGCGGGTCTGAGTATGGATAAGAACATCCTGGTTGCGGGTGAGGATCTTCAGCTCCAAAACGATGGGACTGTCGGGTTTCAGCTGGCGCAGATCGGCAAAGTCACTGCGGCCGGTACGGGCCAGCAGGCACGCATCGATGCCGTCGGTCTTGGCCCCGGACGGTTTCCGCCGCCGGTCCACCGTCTTGGGATTCATCGGGTAGACGGGGAAGCCCATCTCCAGGAGAGAGGTAATGAGCAGGCCGTTGTTGGTCTCCACGAAGCAGGGGATGCTCTCGGGATCTCCGGCGATGCTCAGTAGGAAACGCCGGAGATTGGCCATTCCTTCTGGCGAGTGCGATACGTGAGTGGAGCCGACCGATTTGCCGGCCTCGTTCACCACGACGGCATCATAGTGATCATCAGCCCAGTCGATGCCTGCGAAGAACATATGTATCAGCCTCCTACAAGAAAAACACGGTCCTGGGGTCCCGGTGGCCTTATACACCGGCGCTCGAAGCGCGACCCTCTATCATCGCTGGAACCCAGGAAAATGTGCTGGGGAAGGTTGATCTCCAAGTAACGGTCGAACCGTGAGGAGGGAATGTCCTTTCCCCAGCAAACATAACTAGTTCATTTGGCCAATCGGTCTCGAACTCCTTCATCAGGACTCTGTTACATTGGCTGATTGTTTTGGAAAGCGTAGCTCTAACTAGCAACATTATAGCGGCGGGCCCGGTACCCGTATTGCTACATTATTACCATCCGCTACCTGGGGACTTAACCATTAAAATACCTGATTCACGCCAAGAAGGGAGTTGGTTGTCCTAAAGATAAGTTTAACGTATAAGGAGGGAAAACGGAGGGCGCCTCATTGTGCTGCCGCTCTCCAACAGTGGCACTAGAGGCGTCCCACCAAGACCCATGGTCATTTTATCAGAATACGAGCTGGTTGAAAAGCCTGAGGCCAAAGGGATTTTTCGTCAGGAGCGCGGAGCAGAGTCACTGCCCATGCTGTAGCGGTCGGTTGAAGGTCATAGGAAGTGACGGATCTTCGGCTGACCTATCGCGGAGCATAGTTTTCCGGTCAAGACCGGCGGCCCGCAGGAAACGACCGATGGTATTCGCCGACGACGCCGATCCTTGCTCGTGGAGGCATGTTCCAGTAGGTCTTCACGTAAGTTCTCCGCCGTCCGGTACGGGTTGTCTTTCCGCCAGCGCAGTATTCCATTTCTTTGTGACTCAGTCAGTTTCCGGAAAGTGCCGCGGTCCCTGCGCGGTTTAGCGAGGAGCGTCGCTCCAGGATCAATGGAGGCACTGTACTCCCGTAACCACTTGTAAATGGTAGCCGGGTAGCGGAATTCTTCTTTGAATACGGAATTTTAAGTTCCTTCCCGGACAATTCGTCAATTGCCCGGGAGCGGTCGTGGCGGTCGAGATCCAGGAGTTTCTGCACGATCCGCGTTTTAAGAGCTTCTTTTCCAGTCGTTCGGCGAGCAAACGGCGCAAAGGGCCAATCACCTCCAGCGAAGGTGTATCCTACCGGATCCACTACAGCGTCTAACTTCCCGACATTCTGGAGAAAGATCTTGTACGCCGGCGCCGGCCACCAGTCAGCCGCAGGCAACGACGCTGTGACCACTACTTCGACAAGCTGGTCTAATAGCCAGGTACACTGGCGGAGTTGCTGCACAACATAACGCTTCAACTGGGCCCCGGAAGTTGGGGTACCTCTGTAGCGCCCTTTGCAGGTACCTGACTTTTGAAAGATTGCCGCAAGGCGACTTTTCCCGGCTTCATCGGCATCCAGCCACTGGTCGACCAATTCCCGAAGTTCCTCCTTGTTCAGATGGTGCTTTAGAACCAGTAAAAGCACCCGTTGCTGGTCGCCGTTACCCAGGGGCAACCTGTACAGTTTTTGCGCAAGCCGTGGCTGAAACAGTCCGCGGCCGACTTCGGCCAACACCGAAGGCTCAAGGACGGATAGAAGTTTCAACCGCCGGCTGACCCAGGACTTGCTACGCCCGAAAAGCGCGCCCGAACCGGCCATGGTCAGACCATCGCCTATGACCCAGTTCTTTGAGAATAAGCGCCTCTTCCACGGCACTCAGACTGCGCGTCAATCCTGGCCGCACAAATACCATAGTCACCACCAACCTGGAATTCTCCAAATGGCCGCCATTCCTCGGAAACGATTCAGCCATGACTACGGCATTGGTGGATCGACTCGTCCACCGGACGGAGATCTTGAACATGAACGGCAAGGGCTACCGTCTAAGAGACGCCAAGGGCGATGGTCACAGCTAATTTTCCGTGGTTAGGATTGTTTCGGGGCCCCCGCGGGTTCCCGGAAAAAGGACGGTGATTAAATCTTGAAGAATGTCTTCGAGTTCCTTCTGGAGGTCACGGACCGCAGCGAATTGAGGCTCACGCTGGCCATCCTGGCCAGGAGCGCCGCGTACCCAGACACGGATTCCGTCAGTCACAGCGAGATCCGTTCACTGACCGGTCTCTCGTATTCCAGCATGGGGAAAGCAGTGGATCGGATGTTGGCCCGCGGGCTCATCATCAAGATTGCCGGCAAGGAGGGCGACTGTCCACTTTACCACGTCTTGTGGGAAAAATTCCGTTTGGTCCGGGACTTCAATCACCAGCATCGTTCCTTAACAGTCCCAGGCCGGACGAGGATTACCGAATCGGAGCAGCTGAAATCCTACTTCACGGATACCGGCTTCATCGACTTGTTGCCTCACGCCCTCGCCATAACAACAGACCTCGGTTACGGGGAGGACGAGATGATCCAGGCGGTATGTTTAGTCTTTGACCACAAGCGGATTGATCCGCCCGTCAGAAACCGGACCGCATGGTTCCGTACCGTATTTAAAGAAAAGCTCGGTGAATCTCGTGCACAGATACTGGCCTTCAGAAGGACTTCCAGGGTGTAAACCCCACGGCTCATTCATGAGCCTGAAACCAGGGCAGAGGGACACTCCAGCTATGACTGAAGTGTCCCTCTGCCCTTTTCAGACGCCCTGTTGGATTGACCGACTGACATTTGCCTCGCAAATCTATAGCTTTACACATGGGATTGCACGAAGGACAATACTATGTACGGGTATCCCACAATCATCCGGCCAGCAAGCCCAGACCCCTCAAGGATTTGAACGGTGGTACACTTTCGCCGAGCGCGAAAGTTCCAAGCCAGCCATCCCCCCGGTCCTCATTTAGCTGAGCGCCTCCAACTGGCTAAACGCTCCGTGAAATGCTGCATTTTCCCCTGTCACATTGGAGGAGACATTTACGAGAATTAGATGTTTTTCGGCCCGTCCTAGAACTGGAATATTGATAAAGATGGTAGAAATACCACATTATGTCTGATGTTGGCGGCATGGGCGATAGCTGAGTGTTAAGCGCCCGGCTATGCCGGGGTGAAATACAAAGGGTACGCCAAAGTATTGCACAAAAAATCTCCTGACCTATAATAAGGCGTGTTGCTGCACTACCAAACTATAGGAAAGGAGAAAATGTGGCTAGACGAGATATCAGGAGTTGTGCGCGCCTTCCCAAATCAAAAAAGGTACCATGAATGTAAGATAAGATGATATATCTGCTAATGACAGAAATAATAAGGAGTTACACCTGTTAACGAGACCAGGCGGGCAGGTTAATCCAAGAGAAGAGAAAAATGCTTACACCTAACAATACAATCACGCCTGGAATTACGTAGCTAGTTAGTCGACGTTCACCAGTAATAATGGGAAGGTTGGCGATCACCATCACGGCAAGTACTAACCCCTCGACCAATATCAATGCCGACCCGGGAGAGATCATCGTCAGTACAACTGCACACAATCCCAGCACCGCATCTACTCCGTAAATTGCAAGTACCGCTTGTCGATGGTTTAAACCAAGATTCAGCAGACGGTGGTGCATGTGTTCCCGGTCCGGTTGCATAATGGGTAGACGCCTGCGGTAGCGCCTGATAATGGCAAGAACAGTATCGAGTAGCGGGACCCCCAAAATCATCGGCGGAATTACAACGGATACTAGTGTGGCGCTCTTGGCTAGACCCATTACTGCCACACTCGCAAGTAAGAACCCCAGCAACATGGACCCGCCGTCACCCAAGAAAATGCGTGCAGGATGGAAATTGTACTTCAAGAAGCCCAGGGTTGCAGCCGCAATGGTCAGGGCTAGACTAACTACCACTAAATTTGCCGATAAGGGAGCACGGTGCCCCTCCAAAGCAACAACGGCAGCCATGGTCAACGCACTAATGAAAGATGTTCCACTCGCCAAGCCATCTAAACCGTCGATCAAATTGACGGCATTGGTAACGACAACCACCCAGATTACGGTAAGCGGTGCAGAAAGTACGCCTAGGGGTATCACAACACCGGGCGCAAAGGGGTTGCCAACGAAAGTCATTTTTATTCCGAAAAAGATGACCACGACAGCCGCCAGCACCTGCCCTGCCAGTTTTATTCTAGGGGGAAGGCGGTAAATGTCGTCCAGTATGCCAACCGCCACTACCACGGTGGCTCCGGCTAAGAGGCCCCATAACTGCCAGGTCATATGTTCGCTCAACAAAACCGCTAGGACAAAGCTGGCGTAAATGGCCAACCCTCCAAGGCGCGGCATCACTCCCTGGTGAACCTTGCGATGATCCGGATTATCCAGGGCACCCACCCGAAAGGCCAAGCGGCGAACCCTTGGTGTTAGTATTAGCACTGTAAAAAGGGCCACCAACGGAGCCAAGACCAATTGCAAGAGAATTACCCCCTTTGGTACGTAGCCACTCGGGTAGCGTTGCGATCTGTTGTCGGTCCAACAATTATCGTTTTTTACTTCGACATGAAACCCTATAGTCCTCCCAGTGTACAGCCATCTTAGGACTAACAATTTCCGCCTCATCTGTCCCAGCATGTACGAGAAGCCGTTGCAACAAGCCTGACCAACAAGCTGGGCTAGT
>Ga0307376_10004716_pt1 | contig 12416 bp, 18 predicted proteins | sample TR2MG_FD_202536 | JGI IMG/M metagenome (GOLD analysis project Ga0307376, IMG submission 202536) | Soil microbial communities from Risofladan, Vaasa, Finland - TR-2 | ecosystem: Environmental > Terrestrial > Soil > Coastal area > Acid sulfate soil | place: Finland: Risofladan, Vaasa | collected... | reverse complement strand
TGCGCTTTTTTAGTTTCTTCAATCGCTTCCAAATGCCCGTCCTTATGCGCTGCAATTATTTCTTTTGCAACTTTCACCCACTTTGGATCACTAGGATCAAAAATGATGTTATCTTTTTTCTTATAAACAATGCCATTAATGCCTATTGAAGTTGCTTTTAATTTATATTTCATCACTGAATAAATTTAGCATTTAGAACTAAAACTTTTGCCTTGAAAGTGTCATCAGCACCAATTATTTTAATTTTCCAATATTCCGAAATATGGGAAGTATCACTAACGAGAGTCAATGCAGTGTCCTGACCCAATGTCCAATTAATAGTTTCTCTAATTTTGTAGTCTTCGTCAGGAAATACTTTGCTTTCAAGCGTTATTGTTACCGAGTTAGACGTGCCTCCTGTTGAATCAAGAGATAAATAAGTATATGGAATTAATTCTAAATTTGATTTTTTTCTATACTTAAACTCCCAAATTGAATCACCGACACCAATTGTATCACTAGAAGCTCCAATATAAGTTTTGTATGTATCCGTGTAGTTAAGGTATGCATCTACAGTCTCTGAAACCATCGTTTCATTAACAGTATACGCAACCCCTGCAAACAACATACAAAAAACACTGATAATAAATAATATTTTTTTCATAATAATTGTATTAAATTAATTAATTAACCTTGTTCTCCACCTTCACCAAGTGTTTGAAGCGTATAAATCCTGTCAATTGTAACTGGTACCGCTAATGGTGCAGATCTTATACCAAAAATATGAGAAGCTCTGTTTTCTCCTATTTTGTTATAAATCATATATTTGGCTGAAACATTACGAATAAATTGAGGAAATTCAACCCTTGAAGGATCTTTTATAACTTCTGGCAATCCACCATAAGCTAGATCAAACTGAGTTCCAGAAACTGGCGTAAATACAGTTTGATTTGCTGGCATGTATCGCTGAGTCACTTTTGCCTCATCCTGATAAGTTTCATCATATGACCAGATATTAAACGTATAGCTTCCTGCTGTAATTTGTCCATTAAGTGAAGAACCAGAACTATTTGCAATAGGCCGCTTAATATCATTCAAATTAACATTATTGAAATTTGCATTATTAATGAAGAAATCAGAAGCTTTCAATGCGGTGTATGATGCGCCAGAAAGTGTCATATCAATTTCTTTTATATTGCTTTTTCCAGTTGTTCTGAAGAAATCACCAACAGCAATTAATTGCGCCTCAATTGCAGCAGTAGTGACAGTCCAGTAGCCACCAGCACCAGCATCAACCTTTGAAGTTGCTTTTCGCTTATAATCAATATTTGTATCTGAATTAATTAAAACAATTCCAGTTTCAAATATTTGGGCACATTGCAATTCTTCAGCTCTGGCAATTTTGTTTTGTAATTTAATTAATTTTCTTGCTACTCCAACAGCAGCCGACCCAGTTAGTTTTGCATTACGTGCAGAATTAACCATATTATCATATACATCCAATGATGTAGCATCAAAATACTGGTCGTGCATTGGTGGTAAGAAAATCTTTTCAGATGATTTTGAAAAAGTATTTCTTGTTCCTTCACCTAACCTATTAACATCTACTGAAATTAATTCTGTATCTCTCTCTACCTCTATGCTAACATATTTTGTTTGCGTAGGTTTTGGCATAAACATACTTGAGAAATGTGAAGGTACAGGAGCGTTTTCCTGATAAACATCAATCAAAGTTTGCGTGAATGGGTTTCTATGTTGTGCTAATTCCATTTGTTTTTTCTCCTATTTTTATGAGTTATCAAACTCAGTTAGTTCTAACCCGGCTTTCAATCTGAAACCCATTGCATTCAAATAATCCTGAACTGTTCTACCATCACCAGTTATAACAGTGGCAAGAGTAACACCAGCAGGTAATGCAATCTTATCAAGTGCAACATCACCCTTATTAACATACTCAATTTCTACAGTTGCAGAAGCAGCAACATCAAGATCCGCAGATCCGCCAAACCAAGCTAAACCAATAGGAAACTGCGATCCGTCAGAGGCTGAAGGTGCGAGTAATACTAGTTTTCCAGTTGCCGCAATTTTGCCCAACAAAACAAGTGCTAGAATTGTAGATCCAGAGCCACTATCTGTATAATCATTCTTATCGAAATGATTATTTCCTAATAATGCTTTTGATACATCGTAGTTCGCAAATGAACTATTATTTGTGTTTACGGGATTCGTTATTACTGTCATTTTTTAAGCCTCCAATGGTTTTAAGCCAGCAGCAGCACGAGCTTCGTTTTCAAAATTAATTGCTTCAATATCATTGTCGCTTTTTGCAACAATCTCTTTTCCAGTTTGAATTTCTGTAGTGGATTCTTCGGCCTCTGCCTTTAACTCATTCTTTGAAATAGCCTTTACTTGCATTTCAGCGAAAAATTTCGGTCCGGGATTGTTACCTCCAGAAATAGCAGTCTTACAGGCTTCAAGATCGATGTCTGAAAACATCAATATAGCCTCAACACGCTCTAATTCTTCAGAACGAATAGCATTGTATATTTCAGGATGTTTCTCCTGTAGTTCTTGTTTTGTCATTTTAATTTCTTTTACTTGTTTGACTTTTATTTCAGTTTTGCTTTTGGCTTCACTTCCTTGTGATTCAGCAACTACCTCGTTACCAAAATCAGCAAAAGCAACAAAATTTTCATTAATTGCAGTTATTTGTTTAGGCTCTAATCTGATTATTTTATTTATTAGACCTATTTTTTTTGCATCTTTTGCGCTTAGATCAATATCTATCCTTTTACTCTGATCGAACATTTCATCAAATGAATGTCCAGTAACCTCTTTGAATATACTGGAATTAATTTTTAATTCCATTTTAGAACGCATGTCTTTATTAATTTTCGCTAATAGATCTTTGTCGTTGTCATTGTTGACAAATCCATCTGCTCGATGCATCCGAAATGTAGATACATCAAGTGCCTCAACATTATCCATAAATAGCAACATGAAAGCAATCATACTGTCAGCACTTCCAAAAACTTTTGCGTTGTTTTTTCCAGTTCTTTCATTTAAGGCTCCAAGCATTGAATGACCAGCAAAAACAGATCCGCCAGGGCTATTAATCCAATACTCCTGATCCTCAGAAGGATCGACTTCAAGTAATTGCTCTACAAACCTTTCGGCAGTAAATGAAAATATAGGTGAAAAAAGAAGTAATGGTCTCATAATTCTACAAATATATACATAATTTTTTAATTATTTTGCATTACCGTTGTTTTTTGAGATTATATCGGTCTTATCCTTAGATCCTTTTGAACTTCCGAAAAAATAACTTACAACCTGATTAAAAGATCCAATCAATGCACCTACAGCCATATATAAAACTTTCTCGTTTGGTACTGGTATTTCAATTTTTACCAATGAAATTATTAGAAAAAAGAAACTAAGTACGACTATGCCTCCAAGAACATACATGTATATTTCTGATATTTTTTTCATAATTATATATTTATTAAGTCGTTTTAATTCGCTTATACTGTACAATTAGTTGTATTTAAATAAATATTTGATTCTAACAGGCTTGTTGTTTGCTGTTAGTCAGATAGTTATGTATTTAGAGTTGTATCATGTTTTATTAAGTTGTATCTTGCATTGCAACGTGTTGATTAATACACACTTACATTTATGTCTTAAATACAAACTCTTTTATAATAGCAAAAATTAAAGCCCCACCAAATGAAAAGCCTCCTGAAATGTAAGCGATCTTTGTTTTCATAGTTGCTAATGAAACTTTTATATTTACAACATCGGATTCAATTTTTTCTATTTTTCTCCAAATACGATCTTCCGTTTTTACATCCATTTCTTTTAATGTTTTTATTAGTACTATTACTTTTTTTTCTTTTTCTATAAAATTTGAATACATTATAACAAAAGCTATAAATCCAAATAATATTGCGCCTAATGTCTCCAGCGAGCATATCCAATACCAGCTAATAATGCAATAACTGATATGAATGTTATTTGTCCACAAAACGAGTTATTTAATTCGAAAACATTATTATTTATTTTGCAAATATATGATAATTCATCAATTAGCTCTTTAATATTCCAAATTATCAACCCAAAAATTATTAATCTTGATGCTTTATTTTCCTTTGAAATTAAGAAAAAAACAACTACTGAAGGAATAAAATTTAATGCACCAAATTGATTAATTAAATAGTATACAGGTGAATCAAAATTTACGTTTTCATCAAATTTTATTCCTTCAAATAATAGATGAAAAATTTCACTAGATACAGTGAGAACTAAAAGAACTATTGCAATAATATTATCTTTTAGAAATTTCATTTTCTAATATTTTAATTCTTTTTTCCAAATTACTAATAATAATTTGTAATTCAGTATTCGTAATTTCAATAATCTTTGCGCTTGATAATTCAGTTGGCGGCTTTTGTTTTGGTCGTGGCATCTTTTTTTTTATTATTATTCGTGTAAAAATGTTATTATAAAACTTATATCCTTTATTGTTGGATCTCTATCTGCGCTTTGATTTGTCATTTTAAAACTTATATAATCATCTTTTTCAATCTCAGCATTAACCATCACAGTGCTATTGCCTACAGCGGTAGAAGCTGTTGATCTTGAGACTGTATGTTTTTCGATATTATTAATAAATATGCCTTTTCTCCAAACATCATTTTGAATATTTCCTATATAACTCATATTGAATAGTATGTTGACGTGTCCACCTACTAGACACTTTATACTGTCTCCAATAAATATAAATCCAAAGGAATCTTCTAATATAGTATGTGATATTGGTATTTTTTTAAAAACATTCTGGGTTAAATCTAGTACGATCGTTGCTCTTGATGTGTCTGCTGAAATGTGCGGTTCTGGATCGAAGCTTTGCATATTTGGACTAAAAAATATTCGTCCACTATCATTATCCGCATAATATACTTGTCCAATATTAACAGAATAATTTGGCGGTTCTGGAATTGTGTCGATATAATTCCCAGCCGATCCTAAGTAAATATTGCAACTATCGCTTGAACACGATGAAGTATTTAATCCTTTTACTTCGCCTCTTAATGTTACTATTCCATATGAATTGTTAGGTATATCAATAGTTGCCATACCTAGGACTACTGAACTATCAGAAGATCCATTCCCTGCTAGTCTTATTTTTAGAGTAATCTTGCCATTATCCTTATAACTGCCAACTAGCCTAACTACACTGCCATTTAATATTGTTGCTCCTGATTGATTATAGACTCTGGAAACGAGTTCATAACCTAGATTGTGATTAAAATCAACTATGTCATTATGAAATTGTAAACTTTGCGAAATTGTATCATAGATTAAATTTCCATTTGTATGCAATTCTTTTGAAGTACCATTGAAATTAATGCTATCGACTTCTATTAGATTCTTAACATATATTGCAGTGTCTGAATAAGTTATAGTATCATTTTCTGAAATTAAATTAAACCATTTAAGATCATTCGTCCAATTGACGTCTAATGTATTAACAGCTTCATATCTTTTTGTTACATACCTTGAGCTTTCAACCCAGGTAACAAGCATTCCTATTTCTCTTTTATATGCAGAAATGGAATTACGAGCCGTCTTATCTGCAACACTCCAATGAGTCCCCTTAATTTGAACCTGATCAATTAATGGTTTTGTTGCATCTATATGTTGAAGGTTTTCAGGAAACTTAATCTGAGCCTGTACCGTTATTGATAACAGGATCAGGATCAAAAAACTTGCTATTCTTTTTTTCATTTTCTGCTTTTTTGATGGTTTGCTCGTAATCGCCAGTATTTAAGTTTTCACTGGCTTGTTCTGCTGTTGTTAATGGGTAATTATCAAATGAACTTCCTAATTTTTTGCGTTCTGCCATTACTTCTTTCACTGGATCTATGTGTGGAACGGTTGCACCGATAAAACGGCTATCTCTATATGCTTCTAATGTCATTTCATCTTTTTCTTGTATAGCTTTCAAGTAGCCGGGTGCAGAAACATTATTTTGTAGAATATTAATATCAAGCCAATAAGTGTAAGTCGGTTGATAGAAATATTTTCGTACCTTAACTTCTCGTTCCGTAACCATTGTATACTCCCAGCTTTTCAATGCTGCACGGCTCCCAGAATAAGATCCGCCAAACTTTTCCATTGCAACCTCAGCAGGAATTCCAATCGTTGCATAAATTATATCTATGTTAACGCCAAAAAATTCACCAAAATTGATGTCTGAAGCCCAACTATTACGCTTAACAGTTGATCCTATTGGCATATTATATGTCTGCTTGCTTGTTGTTTGTGCTATCTTTGTTGCCATCAAATTACAGTCATCATAAGACTTAGTTTCAGGTGCAACTGGTCTATTTTTCCCAGCAGCAGCAAGAAATTGTTGGACTTGAGGATCTTCACCTGTGGAAAATTGATTGTGTTCAATAGTATAAGGAATCTTACTATTTTCTTCAGCAGTGCCTAATGCTGCATCTTTGTATCTGTCCATTTTGGCAGATGTTTCAAGTATAGCAGTTAATAATGACATGCCCCTTACATCATTGATCTTATGTTTCATGCCATAGAAAAGCCATGCTTTTACTCGTCCGCTTGCTCCACGTGCAACTATTCTCTTATAGCTAAGATCCCTTTGTGAAATATAAAAAGCAATATGAGTCCCTTTTTTGTTAATTTCAACACCTTCTTTGATTTCGTTGCCTCTTGCTTTTGCTTGATCATGAAATTCTGAAATTATTGGCGTTTGTATATGGTACCCGTCTATTAATTCAGTTGTTACTTTGTTTCCTTCAAATCTTTGTAATATAAGGCAATCACCAGCTAATATTGCATTTTTCAAAGCTTCAGCGGCTAAGCCATGAAGTGTATCCATACCTGAATAACTAGATCCATTCATACGAGCATGAAGCCGAAATTGATTTTCTGAATCTTGAATAAATGTTTTGGTATCAGAAATCCCTTTTTTCCCTAGAATATATTCATTTGGTTGTGATTGTAGTTTCAATCCGGGGCCTACTATCCAAAGGCAATATTTCTTTATAACATTCTGTACAACATCGCTTTCAATGAATGATTGCCATGACCTAGCACGTAATAACTGATAATCTAGTATAATGTCTTTTGGCGTGCCTAGTTCATATGGTGTTTTTTCGCCATCAAAATAAATAGACTGTATATTGCCATAATCAACATAACTCATTGATTGCGGATTTATAGTCTCATAATCAAGAAGATCGCTTGATTGCGGTTCTGTTTTTTTAGTTTTATTTATTTCAAATCCGAATAACTTCATATTACATCATCCCTTGCCATGGACGCAAAACACGCCCCCGACCATTTAGCTTGTTTAGTAACTGTTGCAAAATTCGCTCATAATCATTAATCGCTTTTGCAATCGCATCAGCAGATTTATATACTGTCTTAATCTTTACTTGCCCGTCATCAATTTGATATTCTTCAGTAAGAGCATTACCCACAGCCGCAATTTGCTGATCTAATAATCCTGCAATTATTAATTCGATCTTATCAGCCCGATCTTTCAAACTGGTAGCACTTTGAATATAAATAGTTTCCGTACAATCCGCCATTTTGCAAATATATGAATTTTTTTTATAACTTTGTAATTCATAGTAGTGTTTATTAGTTAGTAAGAGAAAAAGGAATCTTTTTAGTAAGATTCCTTTTTTTTATGTTAAAAAATGTTAACAAAAGATACAAGTTGCCGCTTTTAGTTGTATCTTTACAGTATATAAAAATAAGCATTATGACAAATTCAGAAAAAATATTAATAGGTGGACAAGCATTAAGAAATTTAGGTTCTGACAGATATACAAATGATGTTGATTTTTTAATTAATGATGTTTCTAATTGTAATGCATTTATTACCTCAGAAACTGAAGACTTATTGAATGCAAATGGCAATAAATTTTTTGCTGAAATTTTTAAAATTGAAAAAGAAAATGTACAGGCTTCTCCGCAAAGTCTTTTTGAATTAAAAGCTTATGCATTAGTACAGCACTGCCAAAACATGAATTGGTCAAAGGCGGATGCTTGCGAGTATGACATGAAATTTTTAGTTAGAAATTTCAATTGTTCAGCAAAAATAGTTAAGAAGTATGTAACTTCTGGAGAATTGTTTGAAATAAAAAAAATAATTAATTCTGTAAGATAAAATAAAAATATGATGAAAAACTCAATCGAAACAATCCGAGCAACAGCCAACCAAAGTAACCGAACTTTTACTATTAGGAAATTTATTAATAATAAATTATTCATAAAATACAGAACTATTCAAATGAGCCAATCAGAATTTAATGACGAAGAAATGAATACAGAAAACGATTGGAAACATTTTTTAAAATCAGATAATTATTATACAGTATCAAAACTTAGCTAAATAAATATATAATATGAAAAATGAATTTACATTAACAGGCGATGCGATTGCGGAAGAAATTAAAAGCAATCAAATAAAAATTAAAGAATTAAAAGAGCAGAATGATAAAAACATTCAGCTTCTAATTGAAAACAGAAAAGAAAGATTGAAAGAAAAAAAAACCAGTTAAATTAAAAAAGCCTCAGTTAATTGAGGCTTTTTTTTTTCAATCCATAGCATCAATCAAGCTACATACATAATCCCAGCCGCCTTCTTTTATTTTTAATCTTTTACAAAAATTAAAAGCGAAAATATCTCTTAAAGCAAGGTTGTAAACCGCACAATCAAAATAGTGATTAGCTCTATTTTTTGGGTTAATCCATTTCCACCCAGTTGCATCCCCATCATCATTAGTTTCAATAGATCTTTCTTCTGCTTCATATTGTTGAAAATAGGCTTTTGTCGTGTACTTTCCATCACTTGGAGTAGGGAAATTCATGAACCCGGGGTGTTGTGGTTTTGAAGGTTTTAATTTAATCATTTCAATAAGATTGTCTTTTATCTGATCAGTTTCAATGATGTACAAAAATGGATTCTCCTGAGATTGTTTGAAAATCTTAGTGTCTGAACTAACTTTCTTGAATTTGTCATCATAACTTTTCCCTTTCACTCCTAGTATTTCACCCGGATTGTGATCATTAATGAACCTATATACTTTTCTTGCCATGTGACCAGTATCGACTGCCGTAGTGAGAATTTTCATTTCGCCACCATCATCAGTTGGATAGGGTTTATTTATGATTTCATCATAAAAACGTTCCCAAATTCCGTCAATTTCTCCATTCATACAAGTAACTTTATTCCTGTTTTCATCCTTATTCCCGGAATAAAAAGTACCAATACTACCGTGAGTAATTGAATAAGTACTACCAGAAGATGAATGTGCCAATACTTCATAATCCAATCGTCCATCATCTACTAACCCGTGCAAGTCACCTGCGCAAGTTAACATTATGATTTCACCGTTTCCATCATCACGGCTTTTTTGCTTTGGAACTGTTCCTATTTTATAATTTCTTGTGTTTTTTGACAGTTGGCCTATCTTTACTTTTTCTTGTTTTTCTTCCCACGGAACACCTAATGTTTGATTCATGAAAACCTTTAATTTACTTTTGCTTTCACCATGCTTATATACTGAAATGTATTCATTTGCAAAATCCTTCCAACCCATCATGAAAGGAGCCGCAATTAAATTACTCATTTGATAACTTACGTAGCCTTCACGTTCTGGCTTTGCAGTTGCAATCCATTGTCCTTCCAGATTTATTTTGTATTTTTCTTTTTCTCCAAATTTTTCAAAGCATTCCTGACAAATATAGCCTACACTTTCAGGGATTAATCTACCTTCTTTGTCTTTTTCAAAATCAACTCCATAGTGATCCCCTTCTTTGGTTTTTCCACTCCAAAGTAGTTCTATGTAAGTGCCACATTTTGGACATGGAACATGCCATTTTCTTTGATCACCCATTAGATAGACGCTTTCAATATTGGACGGCTTTGTTTCAGGGGTTGAAATATAAAATTGTTTCATTACATTTTTTGCGGTTGAAAATCTCTTTTGCAATAATGTGAACAAATCGCCCTGATCCTTGTCTATTTTCTTTGCAGCCTCCCAGTCATCGAAAATGCCATACATCAATGATCTTTGTCTGGAGAGCTTATCTGTTGAATTTGTCCCACCAAAGAAAGCCCTACCGCCTGCATATTCTTTATATTTTGCGGTGTCACCAGTTCTTTGATTTCTTTTTTTTATTACATTAGGCCTAATAAGATGCTCTATTTGTGCGCTCCTAATTGCTTGATCTAATCTCATTTCAATCATTTCCTTTGAGAGATCATCACCTGCTGATGTGAATAATAGATTCCCTGGAGCGTTGGCAATCATCCAACAAATTCCCGCTATTACAAGCCCCTGACTTAATCCTGACTGACTACCTTTCATTACTGCGATTACTTTTGCGGAGCTATATGGTGAAAAGTGGTCTACTATTTCACGGGTATAAGGGGTGTATTTATATTTGAATGGGCCTTTTATTGTGCTTATTTCACTTGTAAGCTTCAAGTATTTCTCCGCCCAATCACTTGGTTTTAATTGCTCGTAATTTATGTTTATTGCTGAAATTAAGCTTTGAAGTCTTTTTTCTAACATCTTAAAACAGTGTTAATTGTTGTTTGTAATTCGAATATGCTGCAGTTCCAAGCTTAAAATATTCAGGATCATTTTCACAAACATCTAAATCATAGCCTAACTTATCAGCAGCAATTGCTATACTCATACCGCCCCCATTTGTATCAATTATATTATCACCTTTCTTAAGAAAATTAATCATTATCCATAAATAAAGATTAATAGGCTTGTGTGTTGGATGGATCTTTTTCTCTTTTAATTTATGATTTCCTTGCTGTTTTTCAGGATTCATTAATGAAATTCCTTGCTGCATGCCATTCCAAAGATATTTAAATTCAATTTCAGTTTCAATAGCACTACAATAAGCAATCTCAAAATTATTGAAAGAAATCCCTTTTGGTTTTAATTTATTCCATTTTATTCTGCCATTTCCGATATTAGGAAGATCAAAATAATCTACACCCCAAATTATTTGATTTTCAGAAATTCTAAATAATTCATCGAAATATTTTTTTGGAGGGGGTTTTTTATCCCAGTTTTTTTTGTTGTATTTTTTATTATTTGCTAAACTATTTTTTGAATTACTACCCATCGATTGATTAGTTATGTCTATGCCCCATTCTGGATCAACAATAGCCCAAGAGTAAAATTTATCAGGAACTTTCTCCATGAATTTCAGATTATCAATTTCATGAAAATTTATCATAAATCACCTCTCCTAAGTATAACGCCTTTAACTAATTTGAAATAATTCTCAACCCCTGAAACTGATTTTATAATCTTATTTGCTTTTTTTAATGCATTTTTCAAATTAACACACTGGTAATAGTAAGCGTTTTTATTGTGGAATACTGAATTTTTTTCTGATGGTTTCTGAGTTCCTAAGTTGAAAGTAGTACTTTTTTTAATATAGGCCCTTTTAACCTGCATCAGATTATAATCAAATTCATATAATTTTAATCCAGGAATGATCCGTGTTGATCCAATTATTTTATATTCTTGCTTTTCCTGTTTTTTTGTATGGATCTCTTTTCCGGGTGATAGTTTTAATTCTTTCATAGTTATTTTAATATGTGTTTTATTTTCATTTCCTTTCACCCCTCCCACGGGCCTCACTATATTTATCCTGTATACCACTTAACCCAGCGTTCAATTCTGACACCGCCTGTATTATTATGTTATTGACAGAACCATTAAGATCTTTTTTCAATTCGATATATTCATCTTGTGAAATTCCAAATCGATCCTTATATATGTTAGCCATTGATTCAATTTCTTGATTTGCCTGGCTTCTGATTTTTTCAACAATGTAAATTAGAAGAAACTCTGATTCGTCAAACGGAATAAGTAACCCCATTTGTTTTTGAATCTTAATTTCATCAAGTTCAATTGCTTTCTCAGTTCTCTTTAGTGTTGCTTTTTTTTGTTTTAATTCTAATTCTAACAATGGAGAATTATCATAAGTTTCAATTTGCTTCCCTTTTTGTTGTTGTTTGTCTAGTGCTTGTTCTGCTTGAGTTTTTGGATGTATTTCTCTTTTCGTATAGATTCTATTTAGATCGAATTCTTTGCCTTTAGCTTTTTGTTTTTCAATCCACAAATTATTTGTCGGCTTATCAATATCAATATTGCCGTGCTCATCTATTAGCAGTACTTTGTTTTTCACAGCCATTGTAATGCTAGCATTGCCCAGATCCAATGCCTTTGCCAACTCACTCTTTTTTAATACTTTAACCATTTGTTAGTTAATTAACTTTTTACAAAGTTAATCAAAATAATTTAAAAGTTAATAAGGCTCAAATCATGCCCAACGTTGTTTTGTATGGGGTGCAACCTTAT
>Ga0307376_10004714_pt1 | contig 12420 bp, 9 predicted proteins | sample TR2MG_FD_202536 | JGI IMG/M metagenome (GOLD analysis project Ga0307376, IMG submission 202536) | Soil microbial communities from Risofladan, Vaasa, Finland - TR-2 | ecosystem: Environmental > Terrestrial > Soil > Coastal area > Acid sulfate soil | place: Finland: Risofladan, Vaasa | collected... | reverse complement strand
AACCATATGAGGGTTCTCTTTTACAAGTCCGAGTAGTTCAGGTACAGAAACCACAGACTGAAGACTGGACGCTAACTGAGCACCTTTTGATTTGTTTTCAGCTAAATTTTTTTGTAGAGCAGAATTCCCTGTGGAAGGTATGGATTTTAGAGATTCATTAAGAGCCATGAAAATTAATGGGTGTAAATTATATTTGGCAATTGATGAGATGAATGAATCGTCTGGTTTTTTAGTAAGTCTCGATGTTAATATAATTCCTGAGTCTTTGTTTTCCCACATGTAACCTTCTTCAAGGAAAACTTCCACTGCTTTTAGTAATCTTGAATTTTTTTCATACATTGTTTCCGATTCACTCTCATATGAAGTTTTGGGTCTTTTGTTTATGAAAAAAGAGTGGGAAGGGTCGAGTAAATTGTAGACATCCATTATTTTATAAATGATGTCGAGAGGTGTTCCTCCTTTTATTAACATGAATGCTGCTATTTCAGTATTAGATATCATTCCGTTGAGATTTGCAATAAATGGTTCTATGATATTTTTTGGATAGCTCAGTAAGTTATCAAGTACATTGATCTTGTCTTCATTTGTAAATGTCTTTATGCTAGACAAGCACGTTAGAATTGTTCTAATGTTATCATAAGTCAGTCCTTGAAAGGCGGATATCGAAACAATAACGTCTACATAGTTCTTCTTGTATGCTTGTTGTAGAACGGATTCAATTTTGCCACTGTCTTTTACGGCAAGGTTTACTAATTCGTCTCTCCCCATTTGACTAATTTTTTTCGCAGCAATTTTCATAGGTATTTATGTTCTTTCGAAGAATAATATATTGTTATTATATTCTATGTCAATAGTATTTTTACCTTTAAGTTTTAAAAATTCAAGTTAAGAATTTGATTCGAAAATGTATAATATCGACAGGTTTAATAGATAGTCGGAGGAAACAATGGATAATTTTATCGCAGAAATAAAAAATAATATTAAAAGAGAACCGAAGAGTGCTGATAGTCCGAATAAACTAAGGGAGATATTAAGGCATATTGTTAACACTCCGGAGCCGAAGATACACATCCTTAATAGTGGAGAAGGTGATGGAGATGTTAAATTTTCTGTTTCGAGAAAATCACTTGGTATTCCTTATGAGTCTCTTTTGAAATATCGATCTGAGATATTTTCCAGCTACATTGCGAATTTCTTAGGAGAATTGTTAGTGAGAGATAATATTGAAGAATTCGCAAGGATATTGACTGGATTAGATGGAGATAAATATTCTATTGTCAACGAATATGAGCATAGAAAATTTGGAATGGAAATTTTAAGAGATGAGTTTATTTTTATCTTCCATATAAGTCTTCTTCAATCTATTCTTACAGAAGATTTCAAGAGACAAATTAAACGCAAGTTCAAATGATGATGAAGACCAATAAACATAAAAGTAATGAAGCCGTGGTGTACATACCACCCGGAGCAAAGATTAATGTTGACGGGCAAAAAATGTCTCCTCCTCCGACAGAGTACGAGAGACGGAAAAAACAATTTGATATAAATGCCGTTAAAGATTTAGTAGGAGGAAAATACAAAAGAGATGCCTAATATAGAATTACCCGATTTCAAAATTGATCAATCAGATATTCCAACGGTAAGATTGAGATCTTTGAGCTTCGAAAAGTTTAAAGTTTTTGAAGATTATCGTTTTGATTTTTCTAGTGGAGACGAATGCAAACCCTTTTCTTGTTTTTTTGGACCAAACGGATCTGGCAAAACAACAATACTTGATTCTATACAAATATTGTTCTCAAGATATGATCATTACGAAGAAAGTAGGTTGAAAGTTTTACTTGGGAAGTCCGTCCGGCATATTGATGGTGTCCAAAAAGGAATTTATGGTGACGATGATTTTTTAATTACGGCCAACATTCAGTCTTCCATCGGAGATTATGAAGTTCAGTTAAACAAGTCTGGTTTTATCAAAGACCATCCCGATGAGGTTAAGGGGATTGTATATAGGATATGTTTCTACGCTCGATTTGATCAAGAGTTAAGACAATTCCAGTTACCTCGTTCTAAATGGGGAATTTTCAAAGAACTTTTCGAGGCTGTGACCGGCTTTGAAATTGAAGAGAAGAAAAGTCTTTTTGATGAAAGTAGCGACCCTGTTCAAGCGGAGATGCTTAGTCGATATGTTCTTAACTTTTTTGTACACAAGGACAATGAAATAATCAGCAGGGAAGAATGTAGCGCCGGAGAGAGAAAGATTATAAAGTCTTTCTCAACGTTGCTTAATAAAGAATATCCTCCTCAAATAATATTGGTTGATAATGTTGCTATGCATGTTGAGTCAGGAAGACATCTGAATTTGATAAGCTCGATGAAAAGATGTTTCCCCGATAGTCAGATATTTTCTACGACTCATAGTTATAGACTCTCTAGAAATTTTGGACATAAAGATCAGTTGTATGATTTGAGATTGATTTCGAATCCAGACATGAATTCTGGTAGGCTTGAACTAATGGATGAATTAGAAGATAATATTTTGAAACTTAAAAGTTTTGTGGTTTACAATAAGGTTGTCAACAGGGAAATTGAAATTGGAGAAGACTTAATTAAAAAATGTTGTGACCCGTTTTTTAATAGTTTTACTCTTCTTGAAAGATCAGAAGAGTTTTTTAAGAGGACTGTTCACATGCATATGAGGGACATTAACAACACGTTACAACATCAAACAAAATGCAGTAAAAAAAACGAAATAAAAAATGAATAAATTTGTAGGGCATTTGGTTTTAGCGAGAGAAGACATATGGAGTTTGGAGATTTAAATATTTAAATGAAAATATATACCAAAGAAGAAGCTATTCAAAAATCAACAGACTACTTTAATGGAAATGATTTAGCGGCTGAAGTTTTTGTTGGCAAATATTGTCTACGTAATGATAAGATGGAATATATTGAAGATACTCCAGAGAAAATGCACCTCAGACTTGCCAAAGAGTTTGCTCAAATAGAGAAAAGGTATTCATCTCCTATTTCTGAAAAAGATATTTTCGAATTACTTAAAGATTTTAGGTACGTCATTCCCCAAGGCAGTCCTATGTTTGGAATAGGAAATCCTTATCAAAATATTAGCTTGTCCAATTGTTTTGTAATTGATACCGTTGATAGTTATGGTGGTATTTGTAGAACGGACGAAAGGATAGCACAGATTTCTAAAAGAAGGGGAGGTGTTGGATTAGACATATCCCCACTTCGTCCAAAAGGTCAGCCGACAAGAAATAGTGCTTTTACTACTGACGGAATCGTCGTTTTTATGCAACGCTTTTCTAATACATCGAGAGAGGTTGCTCAATCTGGCCGCCGCGGTGCTTTGATGATTAGCATATCTGTTCATCATCCGGAAATATTGAATTTTATTAAGGCCAAAACCGATCTGGCACAAATTACCGGAGCAAACATTTCAGTTAGGATTACGGATGAATTCATGGATGCCGTTAAAAAGAATAAGAAATACGAATTAAGGTGGCCAGTAGATTCAAAGAGTCCATCCGTGTCTAATAAAATAGAAGCCCAAACAGTATGGAATGAAATAATCAAATGCGCTCATAAAAGCGGAGAACCTGGAGTTTTGTTTTGGGATACTATTATTAGAAACAGTCCTGCCGATTGTTATGCAGAGGATGGTTTCAAAACTTTCGGGACAAATCCGTGTGGAGAGCTTCCCACGGCCCCCCAAACGTCGTGCATTTTGATGCTTCTCAATCTATCGTCTTATGTTCTTAATCCCTTTACAGACAAGGCAATATTTAATATCGATTTGTTCAAGAAACATGTAGGCATGGCAATGAAGTTATCAGACGACCTGGTTGATTTAGAATTAGAATCCATTTCTCGAATTATTAAAAAAATTAAAACCGATCCAGAAGATAAAAAAACAAAAGAAAATGAACTGGCGTTATGGATGGAGATTAAAGAGAAGTGTAAGCAGAGCAGAAGAACTGGACTTGGTTTGACGGCCATGGGAGATTGTATTGCCATGTTGAACGTTAAGTACGGAAGTAAAGAGTCTATAGGTATTGTTAAAAGTATTTATTCGACGTTAAGAAATGAGGCCTATAGTTCTTCGGTTAAAATGGCAAAAGACAGGGGCGCTTTTCCTATTTTTAATACTGATAAAGAAAAAAATAACGAATATCTTAATAGGCTTCCAAATGATATTAAAAATGACATGCGAAAATATGGGAGAAGAAATATTGCATGTTTAACAACGTCTCCGGCTGGATCTGTTAGTACTATTGCTTCCATTGATGATTTTTTTGGAACGAGTTCTGGATTTGAACCAGTTTTTAAGGTCGAATACAAGAGAAAAAGAAAATTAACGGATAGCGATAAGAGTAAAGACAAACCAGATTTCGTAGATTTTATGGGGGACAAGTGGAAAGAATATACAATAACACATTCTGGCCTGAAACTGTTTAAAAAGATAACGGGTAAGGAATTTGCAGATAGCCCTTATAATGGATCTCAGGCAGAAGAAATAGATTATAGGGTTAGAGTTGAGATGCAGGCATTGGCAACTGAGTATACGGATCATGCTATTTCTTCCACTATTAATTTGCCGAAGGATGTTGGAGTAGACACGGTGGGAGATCTTTATATGGATGCGTGGACAAAAGGGTGTAAGGGGTTGACCATATATAGAGCAGAAAGCAGGGACGGAGTATTAACAGAAGTCAATAATACAAGAGAATGTGAAGATTGTGACGAGGCTAGTAAAGACTTGATTCGATTAATTGGGCAGGGGCATAGACCGTCCAATATAATCCCAGCAACTGCACCCAAAAGGCCCACTATGGTAGAATGTGATATCAACAGGAGTAAGGTGGACAAGGGAGATTGGTTGTTTTTTGTTGGTAGGGTCAATAATCAGCCTTATGAGGTTTTTGGAGGAGATAGCGAAGAATTTACAATTCCTCATAAATACAAGAAGGGGTGGATTTGTAAAAATGGGAAAGATAAGAATGGAGTGACCCAGTATAATCTTGTTCTTGGTTCTCTTGAAGATCAAAATGAGAAGTTGGAGTTTAAAGGCATTGCAAAACATTTTAACAATTATCAGTATGGGGCATTTACTAGGTTGGTAAGTTTAGCCATGCGTCACGGAACACCCGTTAAATATATTTGTGAGCAAATTACCAAAAAGGGAGTCGAAGGAGAACTTTTTAGTTTCCAAAGAGCTATGTCAAGGGTATTAAAAAAATATATAGCAGAAGGTGAAAAGAGTGAAATAGAATGTCCCGAATGTCACTCAAGAGATCTTATTTATAAGAATGGCTGCCCAACATGTCAAGTTTGTGGGCAGTCAAATTGTTCCTAATTCTTAAAGGTTTTAAAGACGCTTTTTCAGAAATAATTGAAAAAGCGTCTTTTTTGTGAGTTTGGTGTATAATGTGAATATGAAGACTTCTATTATAGATTATAAAGGCAGATATGGATTTCACATAGAAGGATCCAATAACAAACTCTTATTCTCTTCTTTAAGAGATTATTATGTTATTCCTTCTATAAAATCCAGTTACAAATACGCATGGCAAGCTTGTTCTGCTCTTTCGAAGTTTATCCGCAAACGTCCTTATCATGTTGCTGCCTTAGAGGATATGGGAGATAGAGTTATGGAAGACATATCTGCAGAAGAAAGGCTAACTTCACATTATCTAAAGGTTTATGAGGGAATGGCTTCTATCGCTAGGAGTTCTAAGGGCAGTAAGAAAGAAGAGGATAGGGCTTATCAACAAATTAATATGGTCTCCACTGAACTTCAATCTATTGAAGATGCATTAGAAGAAAGACAAGAGAAGAGGAAGTTTAAAAAGTTGAGGTTAAAATTTGAAAAGCTAAGAGAGAAATTTTTTCCTGGTAGAAAAAAGAAGGAAGATGCGATAGCAAAAGCCGAAGAAGCATCTGCCCCTCCTATTCCTTCGATGTCACCACCAATGCCAGATCAGGGAGGTGGAATGCCACCGATTATGGCGTCCTCTTTTCTTTCTGACGTAGATGAAGAGGCGATAGAAGATCTTCTTGAGAACTATGCCGAAGATGCTTGCGAAGCTATTCAAGATTATCATCATGGCATTATGTATATAGTTGATTATCCTATCATAAGAATTTATGATAAGTGTGGTAAGGATGAAAATTTAATCCTGAAAATTTTTATAAGTGATAAGTTTAATGTTAGTAATATAATCCCCGTTGGGAATCTTAGTAGACTTTATCCTCTTCACAGTGTAAAATTTTATCAGAGATATTGGAAGCCGATTGTCGAAGCTGTTGGGCATTTCTTTGTAGCAAGTGAAAATATCCTTATCTGTCCCAATAAGCAAGAACTCCCAGATATTCCAAGGGGTAATCATCGCTTTTCTTTAGAGGGGTGGAACTCAAAAGGATATAAGTTAGATAATGTAGATTTGTCGTTCGAAGGAGAGAAACCCATATGGTTTTTTGAAGGTTCCAAGAATAAGACTTCTTCTTCTCAGCGAAGGATAGTGTCTAATTATAATTCGAAGTACACGGAACAAGATTATTTGAATGCTATCGTTCGCTGTATTGATCCCCAGTTGAAGAGTATATATCAGAGAACCGGAGAAGTCATTCAAGTCATTCCCCACGAAGATTTCATCGAAGTAGATGTAGACTTCGGGAGGGGACTTGGAATTCAAAGACTTACCGAAGATCGTTTAGAAATTGTACTTGTGTAGTAAATGAAATATTCCATTATCCAAAAAAAACTTGGTGTTGCCAGTACAGATCTCTTGTTAGATATAGAAACTGATTTGGAAATTTCTGATTTTTGTCATATTCCTTCTTTTGGTTATTTGTTGTTATTTGCGTCTCATCATTGTATTGGATACGTAGATTATGAAGGTAAATATAAAATTCCTTGGATGGGAAAGATCGGCATAGGAGAGAGCAGGGATGGTAACAGGGGAATTGCTCTTTTAAATAGTCCATCTTCAATTTGCTATTTCGGGACCACAAACAACTGTTATGTAGTTGAAGCCGGAGGACAGGTAGTAAGAAGGCTTGAGTTGGACTCAGGGTATATTACTTCATTTTTAGGGAGGGTTGCTTTACAGAGATTGTCAAAATATTTTATTAAGTCTTCAGTGGATTTGTCAAAGATAAAGACGGCGATAGATATTAATAATAAAGGGGAATTATATTGGGTATCACATATAGTTAATAGATGTTTTAAGTTCTCGTCGTCAAACCTGATAGATTTTGTTGGAAATGGGCATTGTGGATATTCAGTTTCAAGTAAGATTACAAGCTGTCTTTTAAATGCACCGTCTGGATTGTGTTGTAACAAAAGTGATATTTTTATATCGGACACAGGAAATCATTGCTTGAGAAAAATAACAAATGGGATTCTTTTAATTGTACGAGGAGATCCAAATAATACTAATGTTTTTTCTAGCCCGACGAAGGTTAAAATAAAGGGCAACCATTGTTATGTCATGGATGGTAATGTCGTAAAACATGTTTCCCTATCTGATAACAGTATCTCAAATGCATATGAAGGAGATAATCTCTTATCTTTTGATGTTGACAAGAAGGGCAATTTGTTTATTTTAGGAAGAGGGTTGTAATGCCACGCAAGAAAGTAGAAATAACTCCACAGAGTTCAGCTTTGTTAGAAGCAATGGCTGAAATAAATAAACTCAGTCCTTCTGCGAAGGATGACTCTCAGAAGGATAAATCTATTGTTGATATCATGGAGTTTTGTTATGGTAAAAAATATCTTGACATGAAAGAAAGTAGATTAATTCTTTATATGTCTCAGAAGGTCATCTTAAAGTGTTTTTATATGGGAACAAGAGGAAACGAGAATCTGAAATTAGATGAAGAAGAATGGAAATGGCTTTATGATAATGAAAAGGAAGAAGAAAGAGATGGAGTTATATATAAGAAAAATATTGACGAAGTAATACAGAAGATATTAAAGAGAGAGAAAGAGAATTTTAATTTCAAAGAGTTAATTTTGGTGCTTGGGCGTAGAGGTACAAAGTGCCGATATGAAAATGACGTTATTGCCACAACGGAAGGAACTTTAACATTTAGAGAATTGTGTGATAGATTGGGTAATGGGGAAAAAATTGGCATATGTACTTATAATCAAAATACATGGAAAAGATCTGTAACGTATGATGTTAAAGCAGAGGACAATGGGGTTGTTGATTGTTATAAAATTAAGACAAAAAGAGGGATACGGGAAATATCTTCTTGGAATCATCCTTATCTTATATGGAGGGATACATGGGAGAAACCTAAATTTGTTCAGCTTAAAGATATAGAAAGGGGAGACAGAGTAGCGGTTGCAGATAAAACTGAATTGTTTGGAAAGGAGAATATAGGGGTAAACAAGGCTGCTTTACTAGGGCATTTACAGGGAGATGGTGGTATAACTAATTTTGTCAGTTATTCTTCTGGTAGTAAAAAAATGATAGAAGATTTTCGAAGACTAATTGATACTGAGTTTCCTGGATATGTTGTTAAATATAGGTCGGGATATGATTACGATGTCGTTAAAAAGAGTGGTAGATATGCCCAAAACGGAAGTCAAAAAAACGAGGTTAAAGAGTGGTTGAAAAGAGAAAATCTTTTTGGGATTAAGTCTAAGAATAAGAGGGTTCCGGATAGCATTTTAAAGGGATCCAAAAGAGAAGTTGCGTCATTTTTATCTAGGTTTTTTGGATGCGACGGATTTTGCTCTATTGAAAAAAGAAATGTATCAAACAAACATGGAGGTCAACCCAAGGCAATTATAGGATGCGCTTTGGCATCTGAAGTGTTTATTGATGATATAAGACATTTGCTTTTAAAATTTGGAATTCATGCCGTTGTTTTTCATTCTCCAGTTAAATATAATAATGGTTATAGAGACTCATGGAGACTAGTGATCGCAAGGAAACAGGATTTAGAGACCTTCCAAAGAGAAATTACCATTTTTTCAAAAGAAAAATCTTTGGGAGAAGTCGTCAAAAGATCGAAATTAAGAGAAAGGTCAAATAGCGATTTTAATAATATACCTAAGGGAATATGGAATAGGATTTTTAGGCTTAAAGAAAATAAAAATATTCATCATAAAGATCTAGTAGACAACTCAAACGGGAGGCTGAGAAGGGGGAGGACGTTAAGAAGAGACAAACTTCTTTTTATAGCTAAACAAATGAAAGATGAGTATCTTCTCTCCGTGGGAGAATCGGATATAAGATGGGATGTGGTTGCAGACGTCAAACACGTTGGCAAAAAACAAACAGTAGATTTGCAAGTCAATCCAGGTCATATCATTGGTGGAGATATTATATCCCATAATACTTTATTAGCGTCAGTTATTACGGCCTATGAAGTGTATAAGTTACTTACAATTAACGGAGGAGACCCACATGGATTTTATGGACTTCCTGATGACGATGAAATTGCGGTGATTAATGTGGCTCTTTCTCAGCAACAGGCTGGAAGATTGTTTGGACAGATTCAAGCCAGATTGAGAAATGCACCCTTCTTTAAAGGAAGAATTGCAAAAGAAACAACATCTGAGATACGACTTTATACAAACCAAGATTTAGAGAAAAAGAAAAAGGGAACCATCCTCAGTGTTCCGGGTTCAATTCTTATTCTGTGTGGTCATAGCAACCCAGATACTCTTCGTGGATATAGCACAATCCTAATTTTGTTTGATGAGTTGGCTCACTATGATGAAAGCGGCAAGGTAACGGGAAAGAAATTCTATGATGCACTTAAACCATCCTTAACACAGTTTAATGAATATGGAGACGGACGGTTAGTTGAAATTTCTTCTCCCAATGCCGAAGATGGTATTTTTTATGACATATTTAAAAATTCAAGTAAGTTTGATCATATCCTTGCATTCCAACTTCCGACATGGTGTACAAATCCCAAAGTAAATTATGACCACGAAGACTTGGTTGCAGATAGATTTAGAAATCCGGAATCATTTGCAGTTGAATATGGTGCTCAATGGTCTAAGAGCGGTACCTTCGGACATTATTTTCCAGAAGAGTTGATTAATAGATCGGTTGAGGCCGGAGTAACTAAGGGAGTAATGCCACAATTAGGTCCTCAGCCAGGCTTCAATTATTATATGCATATTGACCCCGCCAAAAAAGGGGGAAGATATGTTTCGGTTTTGGTTGCAAAGGAAATATATGTTAATCCACAAGGGAGAAGGAGGATTAGAGTACGCTTGGCAAATGTATTTGTTTGGAATCCCGAACCTGGTGTTGGACTTCTTTTTAATGAAATAGACAAAGATGTTGTTCAAATTTGTAGTAGGTTCCATCCTTTAGCAGTTACTTATGACCAATATAACTCTATACATAGTTTGCAATTACTTAAAAGTCATGGAATAAATTGTATTCAAACAGCGTATAATAGAAGCTTTAAGAATAAGATATATCAGAATTTAAGAGAAATGATGGCATATCATCCCGAATCAGAGTTGTGGCTGTATGATGAACCAAGACTTATATTAGAATTAAAGGCGTTGAAATATAGGCCGACAATAAAGGGTATACAGTTTGTGGTTGACAAAAATAGTGAAATTAAAACAGATGATGTCATTGATTGTTTAGCTGGTGCTGTAGCTTATGCTTCAGAAAACGTCAGAATGGCTCTCCCTCAGTCCGTTTTAGTTAGAACTGGGTGGATATAATTTTTCCAGAAAGATAAAGGGAATTTTAGAGATTTATTAGAAAAAAGCATAAGACAATTATATTGTAGTTTGAAATTATATTCGAGGAGATTAAAATGGCTAAGTTCAACCTTAAAAATTATGAGAAGATTAATGGAGATAAACATATTGATCAAAGGCTTAGAGAAGACCACAGCAAAACTCCAGATGAAATTAGTGAATCCCAATTAGAAAGTTATCGTTCTCCTGAGCCCACTCAGCTTACAGAAAAACAACTTGAAAAGGTTAGGTCTGGTGGCGCCGAACAGATTATTGAAAGACGTTTAGATAAGGATAAGGCAAAGTTTGCTAACAAGTATCGAAACGAAGAGGCTTACAGCGGTGATATTAATAAGCTTGAACAAAAACGACTTGAAAGTGATCCCGTCGAAGATCAAACATATGAAAATGCTTCCGAGACACCGAAATTTCTCAGGTGGTGGGAAAATACTCCCTCGAGTCCCGATGGCTTGAAGTTATCGCAAAGAAACAAAAAAAAAGTAGTTGCTCAAGTGGATCGTGCAAGAGAGGTTGAACGCCTTGATGAAGAAACGGACATTAATGCTCCAGAATTCAAAGACATGTCTCCTGAAGAGAAAACAATGGAAGATCTGGAGAATAGTGATTTTAATATCATAGAAGTCGAAGATGCAATGCCTAATATGGAAATTGTCAAAGAAAAGAATCTGACCGGTGAAATTCCAGGTGTTTATATGGTTGTTAAATATGATGTTACAGATTTTGGTGGAGTTTCAGATGATATCCAGAAGGCCGCTTTGGATAAAATTCTCGAAGTCCGCCCTGAATTAACTGGTCTTATCAGCATGGACGATCTTTCGATGCCTAAAGAGATGGGAGATGTCGGAGAAGTTACTTTAAGGGCTATTGGAGAGTACTTGAGACCTGTTCTTCCTCCTCCTGAACCAACAGACGAAGATGTGATGCTAAATGAGGTAAGTGCCTCTAGTCTTTTTGAAGAATTAAGTTATGAGCAAAAAGATGTTGGTGGAACACCTATGGTTCTTGGTAAAATCAAAGTCAAAGCTGATGTAAGCGATACCGAAAAAGACACTGTCCTTGCTGATGCCGTTGCTTTTATTGGAACTAAGCATCCTGACATCAAAGTGTCCAAAGATGTAATAGATGATTCCAGATTGTCAGAGGGAGAGCTTCGTTATATGGTTATGGCAAATGGTAAACAAGAGTTTGATATTATTGATGTTACTCCCATCAAAACCGCCTCCGTAAAAAAAAATTAGATAAAGAAAAAATTGATAAGGCGGTTGACTCATTCATGCAGAAATTTCGAAAGGCCGATCTCTTTTCTGCAAATAAAGAGTTACACGATTTGCTTTTAGTTGCTCAATTTACTGTAACTGAACGAAATAAATTCCTTAGAAAAATACAAAAAATTCTTGCCACAGATAAGGTCTCTCTTGATTTTATCGACAATTTGATCTGACTTTTCAAATTTTTGTTTAAAATAATCCATATTTCTGTATAATAAAAGACGATTACATCTGTATTTTTTAGGAGGAGATATGAAAGTTAAGATTGCAGGAAAAACAGCGTCCGTTCTACAACTTAATAAGCTTGGTATTCCTTTGCATGGTGAAGTGTCAATGACGGTCGAATTAGAAAATGAAGAGCAGATATCGGAAGTTAAAGGGCTTGAAAGA
>Ga0307376_10004708_pt1 | contig 12425 bp, 13 predicted proteins | sample TR2MG_FD_202536 | JGI IMG/M metagenome (GOLD analysis project Ga0307376, IMG submission 202536) | Soil microbial communities from Risofladan, Vaasa, Finland - TR-2 | ecosystem: Environmental > Terrestrial > Soil > Coastal area > Acid sulfate soil | place: Finland: Risofladan, Vaasa | collected... | reverse complement strand
ACTATACAGAGAATGAATAAACGTAACAACAGGTATATATTGATAAATATTGTATGATTTTGTACGGTGTTGTACGGGGAGGTAAGAATGGAGGATATTAAATAACTTGTCGACATCCAAGGGGTCGATGGTTCGAGTCCATTCGTGCCTACCAAAGAATACAACGGGTTAGATCAAAACGGTCTAGCCCGTTTTTCTTTCTATGGTGACTTTTGGGTGACTTTTACCATCTAACTGCTCCCTTCGAATCATTGCAAGGCTGCGATTGACCCGATTGCCTTCATTATTGATGCGGTTTAATGCCTCCACCAACTCATCAATCTGTACAACCGAATAATGAGCGGTCATACCTTGTCGGGCATGCCACAAAATGTCTGCAATCGTTTCTTCTCTGACTCCAGCCTCACGTAGTCGCATTCCCACCGTGTGACGCAGATCGTGAATATGCAGATCGGGAATTCCTGCAATCCTTCGCGCTCTTTGCCAAGCAGTGTTGTTCATAGTTTCGACACGATGACCCCGAAAGGGAAACACAAACTCGGCATGTTTTCCGCGTTGCGCTTCAATGATACTTTGAGCCACAGTATTACAAACCAGAACGCGACCACGCTTCCGACCCTTGACGTTCTGGCGTGAAACACCGTATTTCTTGGCTAGACTAGTATTCGTTACGCCTGGCATGATGCTTTCTTCCCACAATGCTTTCAGTTTCTTATCGTCCCATGTCTTTTTGTTTGCACCGGCCTTTTTATTGGGCGTTGTTTGTTCAACTGTAACAGGTACAGCTTGAGGTTCTGAAATAGGTTCACTAGGAGCGATAGGTTGGGACGGTTCTTCAGTCATAAGGCTTTGAAGCTTAAAGTCCTCGATGTACTTCAACACAAGCGGAAGCTCATCAACCTCCTTCGCAATTAGGCTTTCATCTGTGCCAAGCGCGAAATCTTCAATTGAAGGAGTGGTTAGCAAAGGGCGATCTAATAAACTTCTAGGGATCACTTTCCCGTCACTTATCTTTTGCAATTCAGCGGGGCTGACGACGTACATCGGGACAGGTGTATGCAGTACTTTAAAAATCATTCGTGCCGTTGCCTTTAGTTGAATACGCGAAGGCGCATGCTCCCACAATTGCACCCCCTAATCCAGGGAGAAAGATATTTCCAATTATGGCTCCACCTACAGTGGCTGCAAGAACGCGAGCATTCTTGTCACCTTTCTTGGTTACAACAAAGCGTCCGGTATTAGCATTACGGGTAACATTTAGATTTATTTTTTTTGGAGGAGTCTTGCGGTTAGTAGTATTCTTCATTTTCATTATTAACTCACCTTTCGATACGACTAATTATTTTGATTTGCAGGGACACAATGACTTCACTAAACATTAAATGATTGGATATCCATTCGTGCCTCCCGCAAACGTATTAGAGCTGTAGTCAAACTGATATCTTTAAATCATAAATAGTATGGTTTGCTCCAATGATAGAACGAAGCATCTGCTTTAAATTTGTAGCAATATGATCTTCATCAAGTTCCAGTGTGATTCTAATAGTTTCTTTACGTATAGTCCGTTTGATTACTGGGTCATTTAATTCTGCAATTTGATCGGCAGTCTTCCCTTCTTTATATCCACGCCTAATCAATCCAGCAATTAAGTCTGCGCCCTGCAAAGGTAGAAATTCCTTATCATCCTCAAATCTTGGCGTTGCTCCGTAATATTTTTTTAATTCCGCAGGCACATTATGAATGTACTCATCCCAAGAGGAAATTAGAATGCCTTTATCAGAGTGGTTATCAAAAATAAAATCTACTTCTTCGTCAGAAAAATAATCTTGCATTTCACCTCTGTTCTGCTGAAACATACCCATTAGAGCGCGAAATGCAAAAAAGTAAGGGTCTTCTGCATAAGCCCAGTCGATTCCCATGCCTGGAACAGAGATACGTGCTCTAGCCCGTTTCAAATCATTTTTGTTGAATTTTAAAGAAAGGAAACCAATGGTATATCTATAGACAGTGTCAAAAAAAACACTGATGTTGTTAATGCGCTCTGGAGTAGTCATTTCACGGAAGTGAAAATGATATTTCCCATGATTATCTAATAGCCCCCACCTCGGTAACATTTTTCCCCATTCCTCAGAAAACTGAGCCCAAGCTTCAGGCGTGGAAATGCATCCAGCCATAACAAAAAGTCCGCTTTCATCGTAACTTTCATCAATGAATATTTGTAGTGCCAAAGGTTAAAAGTTCCTTATGTGAAAAACTGCTGCTGACCAAATGAGGCCTTACAGAATCATAGCAGTACAAACCATCACTTATATTGGCAAGCAGCGAGGACAATTGCCAGATCATTTTAATTGTTAGCAAGATAAGCAGACCTGATGAGCAGTCCATTGCAAACCGGTTGGTACGAAAAATTAACCAAGAATACGGAGATATTAAGTTTACCGGTGTGGTGCATCCATTCCGCTTAGCTGGATTTTTCAACAAGAAACAAGGCCGGGGTGACGCCATTGCAACTGTTTTGCATGCCCAGCAATGCATCTGTGACAGAGCGTCAAGAGAGCTGGATTTAATCCGCAGCAGTGTCGCTGATTTAGGTCTTCCTGCCTTAACGCCGCGCGGGGGGGCGGGCGGTGTGTTGTCGTTGAAATTCGATGATGCTGACACCCAGTCAATCGAAACCTTTAAACGTCATTGGCAACAAACTTATAAAATGATTACAGAACGTGGACTGCCAATTGATTTGAGCCGGATTGATTTTCGCGTTGCCAAAAACATGCTGTCAGCTGGATTCAGATCTGAACAAATCGCAGCCGCTATGTTCGATTGTTCACCCGAATTACAATTACGAAAGAGCAATCCGGCTAAATACGTAACGGACACGGTAATTAATGCATCGAAGTGACAATAAAGTATTTACCCGAATCGATTTCTTTGAAGATTGTATTTATGGGGTATTCATATAAATTCGGTAAACACTAGATGTAGTATTTGGCCGTCTTTGATATTGTGGCGTTGATTCCAGAGGAAGTGCCAAAAAAGGAGGGGAAATTACAAAAAGAAAGTTTAAAGTTTGGCCAAAGCTTTAAAAGAGAAATAAATTCCAAAATCGCCAAAATCATCTATATTTTTATTCTGCGCAATAGATATATCTAATTTTTTTCTTAAATCCTCAGATAATGTTTTTCCATTGTGCCAACCGCAAAAAATATTAATTATCCATACAGTTAAAGTTAATACTACCTTACGGTCAATATCGTGATATTCACCTACTTTTTTTGATAATGAGATTCCAAACCAATAGGCAAATTTTAATGGATCACACGAATTAGACCTGACTCCATATCTTGTTAAATATGCCAATATGTCTGATGCAACCTGATCAACCAATTCTTTTCTATGTGATTCCATCACAATGCGTATGCGATTAATGCATGCAATTGATTCTTCACGATGAGCATTGTCATCAGCTAACGTATGAATTTGTGGCGGGGGAGAGATTGACCTATGTCTTTTGAGGGCATGAGGAACACCCCAAAAGAATTGTACTAAAATATTCTCTACATCTTCTTGAAGTTGTTTTTTGTCTTGATCCGATGCGGTGTCAAGTTCCGCATGATTCATAACCTAATATTCCGGGGGAATTCCTTTTCATCAAGAAAACCATCCTTGCCAGAACGAAGCTTTGCACTAATATTTGGGCTACTTCCATTTTCAAAAGCGTGGTCTTCCGCTCCGCCTCCAAGCAGAATTCTAGCTAAATGATCTATTGTCGCTTCATCCAAAGATAAGTCTGGTGATTTTTTTACATCATTAAAGATTACTTCCTTTGGAACATATTTTTCGTGTTCCACAATATTCTCTATTTGTTGATTCATGGTTATCGACTCCTTAGCTAAAAATAAATTTAGCTCGTGCTATTATTATTCTTATATGCACACGCCCCCTGATTTCTTTATGTACCTATTAGGTACAGACGAATATTAAAGGAATTTTCTACTTGACAAGTAAATTTATTTAGTTATTGGCATTGACAAATAAATCTACTTGTGGTTCATAAATTAAGCTAAATTTCTAATAAACTTCAATTTAGATGAAGTTTTCTGGAGAAAATTTAAGCGCAATCTATATAATTTCAAACTGGATCACTACTTACATTTAGTGTTTACCGCATTTATATGGATACCCCATTTGTATTTTCTAAGCCAGAAATTAGGAGGGATTAGTTACCTTCGACCTGTTTGGCAGCAAGAAAGTTTCTTGTGGTAAGGCCCGCCCAGAAATACGAATGACATCCCACACAGCAGTAATACAGGCATAGTCGCTTTGATCGAGAACAGATTGGCAACTCGCAATCTGGTCCATATATCTTTCAGCAAGCCCCTTCGACATCATTTTGGTAAGTTCAACAAGTGGCGGTGCGATAATTTTCTTTATGCGTGGGAGCGAGCGGGCGATCACCATTCCGCTTGGGTCGTAGTCCACAAAAGCTGCTACCGGCTGCACCAAGTTGCTCAACATGCCCAGCATACTGTCGCTTCTCACACTGTCCTTGTCCCCGCGCCATACGACCAAAGGATTAAGTCCGGGAAAGGAAAGGTTGCCTGCCGCGACATGGATGTCGTTGAAACATTCCCAGTTTTCTACCACTATGATCCAGTCGTGCGATGCCATTTCACCCAGCTCGGCATAGTCCATCTCGACATGGCTGCGCGCTGGCAACAGGAGTGGCTGTCCATTTAGATAGAGGGGAAGAGAAGGTAGCAGAGCTTTGACGGCAACGCGGCGGCGCTTGACTGGCTCATAATTGAACTTTTCGTTGTTACCAACAGTGAGAGATTCCGCTCGTGTTAGCCCATCCCATGCGTCAGGTAACGTTTCAGCACTCACACCTTCACTGGCCAGTATTTCGCGGACGACTTGTTTTTGGGCAAGTGTCATATAGATGGATTTCCCTTTTCGCTCCCCGACTCGTGGTCCATATTCACGTAAGAATGCATCGAGCGATGCATTTATTGTGAACCGCTCATTGTCCGATTGGACACAGCGCAGCAACATTTTGACTAGCCTAGCTTCCATAAACCATTACATCCCGAACGTACAGATTCCTTGAAATGCGGGACTCTCCGCGTTGCTCAATACGTTGGTACTGCAGCTTGGCAAATTCCTCACGATGACTGTTTTTTGAATGGACGACCAATAGCAGCCATACCTGATCCGGTACACTGATATCGGGGAAGTGCTCGCGCTTCCAATTTAAAGCTGACAATGGAGTCGAAGAGCGAGAAGCAGCTTTGGCAAATCTGCCTAACGCGATATGGTGAGATAGCAGCTTAAGCGTTTCAGTGGTCTTGTTGTCACTACGTTCAATGCGCCCGGTGGCACGCTCCCTGACAATAACCTCGGCGGGGACGGGGAGATGGGCGGCGATCTCGCGCAGGTAATCGAAGGCAGAGACATCCTTAACGTCGGAATAGGCCTTCGTGTTGATGCCGGCGGTACGCATCATCCATAACGGGCGGTGATGTGTTTCTTCCAGTTCGGGTAATTCGTAACCTGGATTTTGCTGAAGGAAATTGGCAAATTGCCGGAAACGCTTCACATCTGGCGCAATGGCACGCAGTTGGTACAGGTAAGTCTCGAAAAAATGCAGCAGCCGGGAGATCTCGGTATGCCACTCTGCCTTGCGATTGGAGATGAGCGTGCCGTACGAGATCGCCAGCGGTTCGCAGTCGCAATATCCAGATACGAACTGCTGCTCGATGCCAAACTGGTCGAGTGATTTGAGTGCATCGCTGAAACGTCTGGCCTGGCGCAGGTAGTGTTCGTTTTGCCGACTCTTGGCATCAATGGAGCTGACCACAGCAAAGTTTGTTTCAGCCTGGTTGAGTAACTTTGAAATACCGGAACTAAAGGTATCCGACAAGTCGGCGCAAGCATCATGGAATTGAGCAGACACATGATCGGCATCTTCAATGCGCCCTGCAAATACAGCTTTGGTGTACTCGTCTAAAAGCTGGGAAATGCGGATGACCTGTGCACCGGCATTATCTCCGAGCAGCTCAAACAAGCGCTGTTTCTGTGTCACTTCATCGAAGAACTTGGTCATGAAGCTTGACAGGCGGTACGTATCTAGACCGTCCGCAATCAAGATGCGGTTCTGGTGCAACACGTAGGCATCACGATCGCTCTTTGAGCCATTCTTGATATAGCGTCCCTTGCTATATACCTCATGGATCAGATCCCGATGCGCGGCAATTGCATTCAGCGCATTGGATAGCAAGTCGTTTAGTTTTTTGCTCATATCAAACTGCCAGTTTCGCTTTCAGGTTGTTCATCACCAATCTTTAGCGTTTCGTCGTTTTCATGGATGAATTTGATGACGTCGAGGAGATACTCGATTTTGGATGTGACCTGATAGATTGCGCGCTCAGGGTTTGCCAGTTTTAGATAGCCGTCATTAATCAGCCTTTTGAATATGTTGTCCAGCAACTTGCGCTGAGTACTATCCGATGAAATTGCCTTAAAGCGTGTGCCAAGAGATTGCAGCTCATTGCGTAAAGAGATGTCCTGGTCAATCTTGCCAATCAGGGTATCAGCCTCGATGGCGGTACCGTACATCAATATATCCTCCTGTCCCGTCACGCGAATGACCAGATTGAAGAAGGATACGACTGGGGCGAGTGAATTCTTTATGTCAGCGTAGTTAGATCGGATTGTGACACGCTCCTGCTCACCATAGGAGGAAAAGACAAGGTAGAAACCTGATTGCTTGGACGTTTTGGCCACACGCCGACCAATCTTGGCGAAGAAATCTTCAACAGACCGCAGGTTATCTTCATCACTCAAGAAATCGAAGGTGTCTGGATGTGATACGCGGCAGATGAATACTCCCTCGAGCAATTGGAATATTACGCGCTCAAACATTCTCTCCTCCCATGTCTATGACAAACTCAACAATTTCAGGGTGATTTGCCGTTCGTTGCACTCGATATAGCTTGGCGAATTGAACCAGTATGTCCAGATTGGCCTCAGGGCAAGCGGAGAACAGGCGGATGCTATTCTCCTGCAACATGTTCAACAAGTCATGGATGTTGCGCGAATCCAGATCGAGTAGTTCGTCTACAGCCCAAGTTATTTGTACGTTTGCTTCACCCCGGATTTTCCGGATGAAGGCGACAAAGATGGTGCAAAGAATAAGGTAGGACAGCCCGTTGGAAGACAGTTTTTCGAGGTCGGCGGTCGTGCGGAATGTCTTGGGGTTGCCGTTCTCGACTACATCGCCACGTATGTTGATCAACTTGCGACGTTCGGCACGGATACCTTCTCGAACTTCCCAATGGCTAACAAGTTGCTTGAGTCCTTCTGCAAACTCGGGAGGCGGTAACTCACGGCCAGAGGATGACCACGCTTGGTGAATGGCATTGAATTCAGTTATGTCATTCCAGTATTTCAGTTTCTCAAGCGCGGAATCGAAGTGGATGGTGATGCTCGATATGCACCTGAAAGCGAACTGACACTTCCATCGATGGAAGGTGACAGTCCAGTCATGGTCAGGACATCTTCGCGAATTACCTTGGCGATGTTGGCAGGCCAATCTGTTTTGTTTGCGCGCAAAAAGTGAAGCAGCGAATCTTTGTCTGGATTAAGGTGGATCAGCAACTGCTGGTGTTTCGCTTCGATATCTTCTGTGTGTCGGCGCAACCCATTGAGAATCCCCTCTTGATCTGCATATTCTCGACTGGCTTTAGTTTTCTGCTCTTCCAGAGTGGGGCGATTACTGTGAATGAAGCGCAATTCTTCGCGCAAGATTTCCATATCTTTACGCTTGTTTTCGAGCGCTTCGACCATGTCTGGATCAGGTGGGGGATTGGCAACGACGCTGTCCCAATTTGCCTCTTGTCTAATAGCTTGATTGTGTTCGTTGCGGATTACGCTTAGCCCAACTTCTGCAGTGGCCAGCAGCAAGCGTTCTGCCTCTTGATGACCAGTTCGATTTTTGTCTAGTAACGGCTCAAATTGTTCCCGGATCTTTTCCACATCTAAATTGAATTGCCGAATATGGGATAAATGCTCTTTCTGTATAGCAATGTCCATCGACTGGTACTTTTGCTCAATTTTTGAGGATTCGCCGAGCAAGGTATCCTTCCGGCTATTGAGTGATCGGAGGTCAACTTGCATTTGTGAAATGCTATCCACCAAATCCGCTTTTTGGGTGATGGCATCATCTTCATATTGTTTTGCCCTGGCATCGATGGATTTAACACGGCCCTCTGCCTCATTTGCATCAGCATCAGCCTTTGATTCTGCCTCTTGTAATTTCTGAAAAGACCCATTGAACTTCAACTGCTCTTTATCACGGATACCGGCTAACTGAGCCTGATCTTCCTTTAGTAGATGATGTTGGCTGGCGAAATGCTGCCCGAGCACCAGCAACTTGGCGTGCAAGAAGCGCAATTCGTTTCCGTTAGCATTCAGCTTAGCGTCAATCCCATCAATCTCCATCATCAGGTCGGCGTGCTGCATAACTTCGTTATATGCGGCAAACTGAGCCGGCCACTCTGCATATTGTTCACGGTCACCGGTGATACTGATGGGAGCGTTGCCGTCATCGGAGATATAGTCCACGATGACACGCAGAAATTCGTCAAAGTTCGCTTTTCGGGTAAACATCCCACTCACGATTTTCTCGATGTGCAGCAGCTTGCTGCCGCTTGCCGTAAAAGAATAATCGGCCACTAGTCCTCGATTTTCGGCGGAACTCTTACCACCGGCCACACGCCCTTGGATGATATTGCGGTACTCACTGAGCACCAACACAGGGGAATGAGGGATACCCAAAGTTTTCAATCTCACTTTTAGGTCTTTAGCGGAAACGAGGTTTGTTCCATCACCTTCCTCGGTGAATATGGATAGGTCGTATGCGGCACGTATAAAGCGGTAGTTGAAGGCAGCTTCACCTACGCTGTAGAGGATGGACATGCAGGGCACATTCCGGCGTTGATATTCGAAGATGACGTACGAAGTAGAGTGGGGAAGGTAGAAGTCAGAGAAACTGCTGGAGCCTGTAGTACATTGACCTGGATTCTCGCCGTAGAAAATCGGGATAAGACTTAGCAGCGATGTTTTTCCTGCACCATTGTCTCCTGTCAAAATTGCGCCATCAGACAGGTCGATTATCGCCTCACCGCCTGGTGAATAAGAATCAAGCAGGATGAGCCTTAGCAACCGGAAATCAGCCTCCATGCGGGCTGTGGTGACTTGCATGCGTCTACTTTCTATTGGCAACAGCCAATGAGTGGGAGTGTAAATTGTCTTAAAGTATTCCCAAATATATACAGGAAGAAAGATGTTGTGGTGTGAAAAAAGGGGAGCTTTGGCTTAACGTGCGCATTCTGCGTCATTTTAGCACCCTGTAAGTCAATGCTGGCATGTTTGCCGCGGCAAAAACTGCAGCAAAAGCTGCGGCAATCAAAAAAATTGTTTGAGCCATTACAACCCTATAACGATATTGTCACAGCCATGTTAATAAAAAAGGGGAAACCGATTAGGTAGTTTTAGCAGTTGCCTTTGGACTTGGCTTTGCTGGCGTAGGTTGATTTGCGTACAACTGAATCGCTGCGTCTGCATCCAGTCCAGCCATCTTGCAAAGCTCATAAAGCGGCAAGATTGGCATTTTCCTTTTACCCTGGTATACCGCCCATAAATTCTGATATTGAAACCCGATTAACTCAGCCAATCCAATCAGATCCCCTTTTCCCATCGCTTGCGTGATGAGCTGGATGACTGGATTTTTGTCATTGTGTTTTTTGATTAACTTCCGACCGGCTTTGGACTTCTTGGTTTTCATCTAAAAATATGAAAAAATTAGTATGGACAATTATATTTCAAATTGATTATTACTAGTCCTTTATATTTGAAGCAGTTGGGTGAAAGTTTTACAACAAGTAGAAGATCAAGATCCCAGAGATCACGATTGCCAGAAGTGAATAAAAGAGTGTTTGATACGACAGTAGGGCGAATCGAAGCTTTTCCTCTATAGCTCTGTGTTTTGTGATGGACTGCTTGAGTTGGTCCAAGCCAACGTCCTGTGTTGCGACAAGCAGAAGCAGCAACGGATCATCCAACTCAATGCTAATGCCGGTTTCCCTCATGACGATTGCGCGTAGAGCATTGATTTCGAGAGGCGAGGTTCTTGGTGGATTGCGGTTCTCAAGTTGCGCGATGATTGCTTCAACCTTACGCCCGGCACCAAATTCAGAATTCTGAATCGCAAGGGCGGCCCTTGTCAGCGGATCACTTTCTGACGCGCCAACAAGAACAATTGCCCGTTTCAGTATTGCTGATGGATCCATTATGCGATGGCGAGTTTGTCGAGTTGATCAAACACTGCCTTGCGGATGATACCAAGCCTGTTTTTTTCCAAGCGATTAAACTGGTCGCTTGCATCGATTTCATTAAAGGTCATCCGCGCAGTGGCCATTTTCGTGATGTCAGAACCGAAGGTACCCCGGGTGCGATCGATCAATTTGATCATGCCAATTATCTTATCTTTGTTTTCGGTGATGACACGAGCATTCTCAATTGCAACACCGTTGCTAGAAACAAGCTTCCCAAAATGCTCATTCAGCCAGAGCACAATGTTGCCATCCACATGCTGGGCGATGTCTGCAAAGCCGTTTGCCGTATCGTACAGTGTGTCTCCGCCACCGATGATAGTGTGAATTATAAGTTCTTTGCCGCTGTCCTGGATGATGTCGAATACTGTGTTCTCAACGATGTAAGCCATTAAAGCGCTGAAGATACTAGCACCGGTGTCGATGATCACATCGCCAGGGTGTTCAATTATCATGATGATCAGTTTGTCAAAAAGTTTCGGATCAATCGCGCGCGCCTCGTCCATGACTGATAGACGCTGGACTTTCAATGCTTTGTATTGCGATAGCGTGGGGTTCTCCTGATCAATATCGATGACAAGAAGGTTGCTCGACAATTTCATTTGGTGCTGGGCCAGGAAGGAGGTCGTCAAGCTTTTGCCGATGCCGCCCTTGGGTTGGATCATTAAATGTACTTTGTTCATGGTTATTTTCCTTTTTAAAATAGTTCGTTTTGATCGCGGTCAGTGTTTCTGTTGAATTCACCAGGCTCGTCGACTTTGCTTACCTTTATTAAATGTTGCGCATTTGCTTGGCTCCTTGGCGGACCATGACTCCTATTAATCTTACGTTCAGCGCGAACTCGCTTTATTACGTTCTTTAAATACGATACTGATATATCCAGGCCGTGATTGTTAAGTTCCTCGGCAATGACCCGCAGGCTAAAACCTTTACCTTGAGCATTTTCGATCTCTGCAAATGCTTCACGAATTTGGCCGGCAATTGAACGTTTTCCGCAACAGTCGCTGACCAAAGATTTCAGGATCGTTGAGATGTCCTGATTGGATCTAGTTGGTGATTCAAATTTGTCATCCATTCTGGAAGTCCTATGTTTGGCTCTATTCGGATACATACATATTTGCTGTGAAAATCAGCATTGCTTTAATACTAATCAATATGATATTAGAATGCAAGAAGAGTTCCAAAATAATTCACAAATACTTTGGTAATGATTACGTTATGAATTCAACATGCACTTTTATTGCACCCGATGTGCACTCAATGTGCACTCGATATGCACCCCAAAAATACAGGGATGGATTGGAAATTCTGGAGAAAGAGTACTAGTTGCATATTTGTCCAGTTGAGACGGCTTCATAAATTACGAATAAATATTCATCTAATAAATTATTAGCTTGATTAATATAAAGAATTGGCGTAACATATCAAATTGATTAGAAATGAAATACAGAGCACTTAGTAGTCAACTTGAGGAGAGCGACATGAAGGGAATCGACTTCAATATTCAGAGCGATCTGGGGGGCAGTAACATGGGGAGAATCATTTCAGATGGTCAGTTGACTCGTACTAAATCAACGGTCGAAAGTTACCGAATTCGTATGATTGGCCTTATAAAAATGGCCTGTGTAGATGGATATGTGGCCAATTGCAACGAAGTAAATCCGAAAGAAATCGCGGAATGGTTAGTTGGGCAAAAGGGATGTTACTGTGCCTCAACGTTCAGGCAATATAGAGCAGCAATCATGCTGTGGATAGAAGAATGCAGCCATCCATCAAGTGCAGATGCGATTGCAATACTGAAAGCTACCAATCAGGTGCAGCATTTAAAGAGGCAACTCTCTAATCATACATCTGCAACAAAGGACAAAAAATTATCCGATAAGGATAGGAATTCAATCATTGATTGGTTAAATGCTCACCCAACCCGATACAGCAACGTGGTAGCTGTTCTGCTGCGAATTGGTCCCGAGGTCGGTCTACGTCCCTGCGAATGGAAATCAGCGCGCGTTATCAAAAATACAGATGGAAAACATG
>Ga0307376_10004702_pt1 | contig 12432 bp, 23 predicted proteins | sample TR2MG_FD_202536 | JGI IMG/M metagenome (GOLD analysis project Ga0307376, IMG submission 202536) | Soil microbial communities from Risofladan, Vaasa, Finland - TR-2 | ecosystem: Environmental > Terrestrial > Soil > Coastal area > Acid sulfate soil | place: Finland: Risofladan, Vaasa | collected... | reverse complement strand
GAGCTGATGGGCTGCAGCGCCCACAGCCTCCCCGTACTCAAGGCCCAGCCCCTTCGCCTCCCCAGGGGGGGGCTCCTGCAAAGCCCCTCTCACTAAAAGCTCGGTCTCCTCCACCCGGCTTTTCAGCTCCATGAGATGCAAAAGCAGATCTGGCCTGTCCTTCATCGTGCCCCCCAACTATCGCTTGCAAGCATCGGCGAACCATCAAGCAACGTCAACATGGCTAAACAACCAACGTTGCCGGCCTACGAACGATCGTAAAACACCAGTCAGGCCACTCCGACTCGGAGATCTCACCACCACGGCACATGCAGCACACGCTTGCCCCATCAAGCAGAAACGCAAGATGCAGACAAAACAAAGCCCTGCACTGATTGCACTCTGCGCCAAAGCCATCACAGCCCTCCGCAGAACACCCCATGCAAAGAAATGCCCCTGTTACCCCTGGCATCGCCCTAATCCTCATCCGGCCGAAACCATCCGAGAACACCAGGAGGGTCATGGCCCATCAGGCGGAGACATTCACTACAAAGGATCTCCCCGCCCACTGAGCCTGACATATGAATACATGCAATATGCTGACAACTATCGCACAGCGTAACAGCGGTAGCCCCACGCTCACGACAGTTGCCGCAAAAACAAATCAATTGATCCTGATCGGTTACAGGACGCACAAGCCCGCCCCTCTGCATGAGGGGGCGTGGCTTGTGCAAGTGTTCAATATTACGAGCAGCGACGACACAGCCTCTCCCCCCACGGAGAAGCGGCCATCATAGCACGTGCGATCTGGCTTTTGTCCCTGTACGACAGAGGCCGACTATACCTCACAGGCGCAACAGGGCGACCTCGCGGCGTGCTACGCCGCCAACGCCTTGTCGCGGATGTACCACTCGAACCGCTTAATGCCTTCGATGCGGAACCCTGCTCGCTCGGCGTAGTTCGCCAGCATCAGCGGCGACCACTTCGCCCCCCGAAGCCGGAAGCGCTGCGAGGGGACGACCCTCGCGACGACCGACTTCCCTCTGCCATTCTCCGTCTCGAACTCTTCAATTCGCTCGACAAAGACAAGCTGATCGTTGCTCATGGAGATGAGCAGAACGCCTTCGCCTCTCTTGAGTGCGGGCACCTTGCCCGCCTTTGCCAACTCCATCAAGTTGGTCTCTTCGTTTTTGCGAAAGTCCACCTGGGCAATTAGCTTCAACCTTAGATCGCGCATCTCCCCTACCTTGCTAGCAATCTGACAATCAGCTCAGACACTGGAATCTCTTCGTGAACCTTGACGGTATACCCGTCCATCATCCACTCAACGGCCTTCAGCACAGCGTCGACGCCAGAGATTGCGGCGTACACATCGCCATCGTCAGCCGTAACAAAATACTGGGCCGCAGGCGTCTCTGTTGACTGCAGCGCCTCATTCGCCAGCGCAAGGATATCACCATGCGACAAGCGTGACGTATCTGCGGGCAGCTTTTTACCCGACGACTTCCGTCGCTTTGGAGCGCTGGGAGAAGGCTCCTCGCTCGCTGCGAGCGCCTTTTGCTTGCGCTCTTTGGCCTGCTGCCGCATCCGAAAGCCCCAGCAACTCGTGCAATAGCCGAGCTTCCCGTCTTTAGAGCTTGCGCTTTTCGGGAAATTATCTAGGGGCAGCCGCTTCTTGCAGCGTCCTTTGCACTGCTTCTTTCCGTCGGTCGCGGCTTCGTCTATGTCAGATGTTCTCTTCACAACGAGGGACCTCTCGCCCCTCGCTTATTGAATCGTCAATACATGGACAGGTCAAGTATTTATTGGGTATTTAGTCGATACTTTTCGGATTTTTACCCAAATCCCAGGCCCCAGCGCCGCGTGGACTGGCACGCCCTGCATCGGAAGACGGAATGCGACATGCTCTGATGCCAGGTCCATGCAACGCGACCGCTGCCGCAGCTTCCATGGCATGGCAAGAGTGCCGGGTCGCCTTCGGCCCGCTCCCCTGCTACCACGAATTTCTGTTTGGGCCCCGAGCCTTCCTCTGTGTTCATAGTCCGTTCAATCACGAGATATCCGTGATTCCAGAGCTGTAGCGCATGTTCCCACGGCCTACCTTGGTAGAATCCCATAGCAGATCCGATCATACGACGAAACGGGAACCTGAAACAGGCTTGACAGATCCGTAGACTTCCATCAGCTCACTTGCTTTGGCATTGCGGCAGTATCCTTGCCGTACCGCTCGCGGCACCACTCGCATCGGTGGGTTTTATCTGCCCAGCCTTCCTCAGCCAACACCTCACGGTTAAGCTCGCTAAACCACCAGTTCAGATTCTGCTCCGGCTGCAAGCATTCCCGTCTTTTATCTTCTAAGCCGGAGATATTGACGGGCCCCAGATATCCGTAGCCCATAACAAAAAGTGCGCGAAGTATACCAAACGCTTCCCCGTAGTATCCGTCCCGGACGTCGAAGGCCCACGTGCGCGTATCAATCCCGCGATTGCGCATGGCGTCGCGGTTCGAGTGCAGCAGAGCTTTAATCTCCCCTCCCAATGCTTCGAGCATGTCGGGCGGCATCGCTAGATACTTCCCCGGATCTTCCTTGTCGTCTTCCATGTAAAATTTTGTCTGTATTGGCATGTGCCCCATCGTCGCACGTCGCAAAGCGACTCGTCAAAGGTGTACAATGGCGTTTTTACACGCGGGGTTCGATCTGTGCCACTAGAAGAGAGGACGAGGCAAGCAGTCAAGATCCTTGGCATCCTAGCGACAGGGATTGCCGCAATCGCAACCCCTCTGCTCGTCCTTTATGTCGAGTACGCCCCTCAGATCCGTGCCACCCAGAGAGACGTCGAGACCGGCTATGAGACCTTGGCTCCCGCTATCTCAGAGATGAAGCGCGTCCTTAACGAGTCGCAGGCGTGGTCTCTGTACGCCGACAAGAGTCTTTCTAGCCTTGACCGCTCCCTGCGAGATGTCGACACACGGCTCGCCCGCTGCGAGGCGTACATCGACATCTTGAAAGACAAGACTCGCCTACCGGCGCCTCCTCCTGCTCGGGGCATGCCCGACGTCAAGCCCGAGGCTAGTCGCGCGTCAGATCCCCCGGTGCAAAGCCCTGTTCGCCTTGATATCCCGCGTGATATCAAGGAGGCGAAGGCTCGCGCCAAGAAGAGGGATGCGGCAGACTGCGGCGGCTCGGACCCGTTGTGCGGATCGGGGAATTGAGGTACCCGTAAGGCATGGTTACTTACAGCGCCGCGCTCTATCCAAAGGAGCGCCAGGGGAGAAATGTCCACCTTTCCGTAGAAGATGGCATCAAAACCCACTGCGGCATGCTCGTCGACGACCAGCCGGCTTCATACAAGCCGTGGAAGCCGCGCGCTCGCGCCTGGACTTCCCAGCCAAGCCTGATGACCTGCGACACCTGCAAACGCGTCTACAGGAAGCTTCATCATGGCAGCACGCCTACACCCCCTCCTTAGGCACGCCTGATGGCGGGGGGATGCGCCAACCTGTTCCGCCACACGGAACGCAGCGATGGCCACTGTAATTTTTGCCCGTGCCCAAACATCCCGAGCACGTTCGATCGCGCTGAATCAGCTCGTTCTGAGATTCAATCGCAGCAGCGAGCCGATCCAGCGCAGACGAAACGCGTTCAACGAATGCCGGAAGCCCGGCGAGAACATCGTTCGCGGAAGCGGAATCTGGCATCGCTTCCAGTGTACAGCATCCCCATCAATTACTCGAAATGCTGATCTTCTCGTCGAGCAACCGAACCCACACGGGCGTGCTTGGTACCCGAACAAAGCCAAGATCTTCGCACCGACGAGCCAGCTTGACCTCTGCCGCCAAGATATCGTCGGGATCCATGCCTTCCGTATCCATCGGTTCAGGGATTACGGCGGCAACGGTGCAGAGATAGCCCTGCATCTCGATGATCTGACTCAAAATCCGACCGCTGAGACCAAGGCCACGATGGGCAGGATCTAGCCTCAAATCCCTGATAACAAGGATGTCCTGGTTCGGGAGGTCGTCCGAAAATAAAGACGTGAACGCCTCGCTCCAGTGATTGTCGTTGCCATGCTCGAACAGTGCCTTGGCAATGATTCCCAGCTGGACGTCGGACGCCTCTGCCCAATCCTGAATAGGACCCGCCTCGTTCTCTTCAATCTCGTATGACCGAATGTGTACCGCGGAAAAAGTCCCGACCTCCTCCCCCGTGTCGTACTCCTCCGGCATCCATATCACGTGACCATCGATCTCTACGAGATAGTGCCGATCTGCACCATCCGAGCACAGGTCTACATCCGTCGAAAACGAAAGCGAATAGGCGTTGGCAATGATGACCTCCATGGCGCCTAGGCTGCTGCCGTAGCCTGACTGTCCCGGTAACAGGGCTCGCACACCTTGACCTCCCGAGCCACCTCCCACCCCACAACCTTCGAGCCGTCCACGAGATACTCCTTCTCGCGCTTCTCAGCTACCACAACGAACGGCTTGGACCGAGGGGTCTGCGCTTCCTGGCACGCGTCACAACGAAACGACATTCCGATCACTACTCTTTCTGCGCAGCTCGACTTATGAGGCGCCGAGCTGCCATAGGGTGAACCCGAAACGAGCAACAAGTGAACTAGGACTGACTGTCGAGCCTGTGTCTCTCGACAGAAAGACACAGGCTGCACCGCGGGTGGTGAAATTTGACCTCGTCGGGGATCCCTGCTCCAAGGCAGGGACGGCCACACATAGCCACATGCCGAGACATGTACCCGCCGGGAAGAATCTTTACGAATAGGTCGCACTGTTTGCAAACGACCCGCAGCTCTTTTTCGGTGTCGCCGTCAAATTCTTCGCTGATACCATACGGTAAAGAGACCGGATATCGTTGACTTGCCATAAGAAACGGTGTGATACGATGGGGATCGAACGCACTCTCCATGGACCCGAACTATCCCACGATCAGCGAGTGCCCCAAGTGCTTACGCCGATCGATTGTCTATTATGACCGAACGCCCCTGTCCAGCCTCGCCCGCTGCACATCCTGCGACCGCGAATGGGTCCTCAAAAGGAACCGAGCCCATAACACAACAATTTCCCGCCTCCCCGACATCGCAACACCAGCTCCTGCGCTAAGGCCCAACGCAGATAGAATCTCGGGCCATCCGGCCAATAGCACGCCCGGCCTGGGACGCACACGTCGCAAAGACGAAAGCGATAGCTAGCGCCGCAATCACACGAAACACCTGGCGCCCAGCGTACTTCACCTGCCCCCAGAGCAGCGCCCTGTACCGAAGTCGCTGCTCCAGGCCCTCCCGCTCACCGGCCAACTCGCTCAACCTCTGATTTGCAAGCCGCAGCTCACAAGCCAGCCGGTCCTTCTCCCTTTCAAGGGAATCATACGGACTGATCCGGTATGTCATCAGGCTCCCCCAAGATCAATTTGTTTACATGCATCACAGACGGGCCACGGAGGCCCTCGCGGAACAGGCGACCGACGGTGTCCAGCCGACTGCCCACATTGAATACAATATCTCCTTACGTACCGAAATACACCCCAAAGGCGCAGAAGCCCAACGTCAGCATGGGGTGACTCCGCCCAAGGCAGGGGAACGATCCGTGTCGTCCTAGCTCGAATGCCCACGACCTCTTGCCTCTTGCAAGGTCGGATCCAAGCTTGCTAGAGCAGCCCTGAGCCCCTTGAGAATTCGGGGAGCTGCGGTCCGTTGCGACACGTAAACACGTGCAGCGCATAGGGGTGGATGTTGATATAGAACTTCTTGGGCGGGAATATCAGGTACGCGTATGTATCGCCAAGGAAGATCTCCTTGCCGTCGTGCAACTCATTCCACGACGGCAATCGATTCCTATGGCTCACGGATAGGTGGACCCACTCTTTTCCATCCAGCTCCACGTCGCAGCTTATGATCGCCGACAGCCCGCCCTTACGCCTGTATGCAGCACCGTCCTCGCGTATCTCAACACACTTCCATGCAGGCGGAAGCACGACTGGAGGGGACCACTCGCTCACATCTCCACCTCGTCATCCTCGATGTCGAATGCCACCTGGATATCGCTAAGCGCTTTCTTTAACGCCTGGTGGGCCGCCACATAGGCCCCGGCCTGTTCACGCAGCGCAACCGACTGCTCCTCTGACACGCCAGCCTTGATGGCCTTCTTGTAGATGCTTGCAGGACTTGCATACGACGTGAAGTAGTAGTCAAAGCCCTCACTGCTGATCCCGCACAGAAAATCGATGACCCTGTCGCGATTCCTCACTCTTCACCTCTCATCTTTTTGCGACGCTCTTCCATCTCGTCACGGATCTCACGGATCTCTACCAGCATCCGATCGAAATGCTTGCTGACGCACGCCTGCGCCGCCGCTCGCGTCCAAAAGTATGTCCCGATCACCAGCACAGGGAACACCGCGGCATTTTCCACGCGCCCCTGGTACGCATAGTACGCGTCGAGCACCGACAGACCGACGAGCACCGCAAGCGCCGCATGAAACCAGTGAGAGAACTCGATCTTCACCGGCGCTTCCGAGGCAGCTCCTTGAATGCGTCGACGACCTTGCACCCTTCTGTCTTGTCGAAAACAGCAAAGGGCTCGCAGCCGCAGTCAAGGTTTTGCATGGACCCGTCTTCCATGAACACCGTACAGCTGCAGTAGCCGTCGCCGTCGCTGTCCGCCTTGGCGCACGCCACGTTGCCCGTCGCCCCCGGAATGTTCACCACGAACGCCTTCGCGTCGCGCTCAGCGCGCTGCCAGTCGCTATCGCACGATGTGGCGAAGATCAGCAGCGCTACCAGCCCAAGCACCCCAAGACTTACCCAAGACAGAACCCTCATCGCGTCAACCTCCCGTTTCTTCATTGCCCGATCTCGATCAGATGCTGCTCTAATTTTTTTTAAATGTAACACAATGTATGACACGGCGTCACAGTGTGTGCTAAAATCTGCGCAGTCAGTGAAAGACTGCGCCGTGACCCTGTGCGACGAGCAGAACTCCTTGCGGTGTGAGCGAAAACCCATTCGCTACCTTCTCAACCAAGCCCATGGCTTGCAGTCTATGCAAAAGCTGGCGCGTGCGCTGGGGGTCCTTCATGCGGCACACGTTTTCCCGTGATTGTGCGTTATTGTCAATTGCGAAGGTTTTGCGCTGCTTGGCAGGCGCTCAAGCCTTGTGAGCGCTGCGTGGGACATGCTACGAATGCTTCCGACCCCCGCGGCCTGCGGCGGTAATCGGCTACGTTGTCGCGGGTCGCGTGGGGTCACCTTGCTGGTTGAGATCGGTCGTCCAGGTGGGGCACACTGGGCAAGTGGCCGACCCTCCCCAGAACCCGACGCTGCGCGGAAGTCCGCTGGGGTTTCTGACCCAAGTTCCCGGTGATGAGCAGGCGGATGCCGAGAGCTTCGAAGAAGACTTCGACAAAGCATGCGCCGAAGCCTTCGGCGAGTGGCCCGAGGGTGCGTGGCAGGCTGCTGAAAACGAGTGGGCCGAAAGCCCCAGCAACTACCACACGACCACCATCAAGAACGACCTCGACGATGCGTCGCACGTTCCCGCGCCCGTTCCTGCGCGAGCGCCAGCGCCACGTCGCAACTCCACGGCATGGCCCTACCCGCGGATGGACCAATGCCCACAGTGCAATTCTCCATCCCTACTGTACTGGCCTACCGTCGTTCGCATCGTCCTCGTCCTGTGCACCGTCTGCTCTCGGACCTTCAAGCTCCAAGAGGTTTGGGATGGCCACACAGGTCTCTGGAAGCGGCAGACTACGGTCATGGGCCTCTCACCCCTGCCGCCACGGGAGACGTCGTCATGAGCTACGAAGGCAAGTACCAGTTCCTCGTTCACCCCTGGGGTGCCAAGTTCGTCGTCGCCTTCCAGCGCGAAGACGGTCGCTACTACTCTGTTAATACGCAAGAGTTCCCCGGATCAGCCGAGGTGTCCGCCGACAACCTCGATGACCTCGTCACCCAGCATCGCGTCCGTACCTACGCCAACATCAACGCCGCGATCAAAGCTGTCTTGCGAATCTACCAAGTCGACAGATTCGCCGACGTCCTCCCTAGGGCACCTGACCCCCGTCAAGCGCCCTACGCCCACGGACCCAAGCCACCAACCCAGCCCGATCCACCGACCGCGTCTTCCTCATCGCCCGCGCCCGATAGCCCTCGACCGTCTTCACCGACAGCCCCATGGCATAACCGATCTGCTGATTCGTAAACCCATCAGCAACCAACGCCGACACCCGACGCTCCTGCGCACTCAACACCCGCGCTCTGGACTTCAGTCCCATAACGCAAAAATGTCCCTGTCGATGCCCTCAATGCCTACCGACTGGGCCATCAGAATCACCGTCTGAGCGTCCAGGTTCGGCCGATCTACACCCCTACCCCTCGACAGCTCGAAGCGCTCCTTGGTCTCCGCCAGCAAAATCCGAAGGCCTAGCGGCGTCCGCTCATAGCCCGGACAAAGCCGTACCCCCATGCTGTCCACGACCACCAGCGGCTCATCCTGCTCGCCGTGAGGCTGTCGCCACACCTGCACGAACGCCGACGTCGTATGGTCCACCCCAGCCGCCACCATGTACTGCGCGTTCTCGAATTCCTTGCGACTCATGACTCCCCTCCCGGCACGACACCTTCCACGCGCCGAAAACGCGGAACGTCGCCGACCATCTCAGTGAACTGGGCGATATCGCGCACGTGCTTGGTCCCCTTGGCCACGCTCCAATACTCGACCATCCAATTGCCCTCGCGGCCGTTGGTCGAGTCATGTGTGACGCGCACGACCTCGTACAAACCTCCCTTGTAATGCCGATGCAAACCAGGCGTCACGGCAGGCCGAAACGGCTCCACAGGGCACGGCAGCCTGCTCTCCGCCGAAGCCTCCTTGGCCGCACATCGCCGACAGTAATGCGCCGGCATCTCTCGCCGCGCCTTCTGCTCCTGTGTCCGCCCAGGAATCGGCACCCAATCATGGGACTGGCGATTGTCGTACGACAGGCTGTCTAGATAAAAATCCGAGCCATCATACGCCTTCCACCCATCCTCGTGCAAAAGCCAAAATCGATCAACCTGAAGATGGTAGACGTAGCGCGCGCACTGCCAACACGACGGAGGCCCGCTCGGCACCGCCTGCCCGTCGACCACCTTGATATGCAACATCTCATAGCCGGCCAAGTTCGACTTGCGGCTGCGGATGATCGCATCCATCTCCGCGTGAATACACGCACGATTGCACGTGTGCCGACACGCCTCCGTTCCCATGCACGAGAACTGATCAGGCAGCCGGTTGTGCCCGCGCGAGAGAACGTGACCCGGACCCGGATCCTCCGCGCGATAAATCACAACCCCACGCTTGCTCTTTTGACAAGAGGAGTCCGACGCCTCTCGCACGGCAGCTTGGATCGCAAATTCTGGCGGTGACTCACTCATGACTTGCCGTTATCCCTCACAATCACACCTCGGACAACCCTCGCCCTAGGTACAGCCTTCTCTAGCGCCCGCTGCCTCCGCCGCTCCTCCGCCTTCCTGAACTTCTCCCGCTGCTCCGCGTTGCGCATCACCCCAACCCAACACCCACGATCCTCCACGGCAAACCCCGCTATCGCAACGCGCACAGCGACCCGCCCGCACCACGAAAGCATCCCCAGCAACCGTCGTATCACCACCTCAATCTACCGTGTATATCGCAGGTTTGTCTACATGGCGCTTCTGGCTCGGCGAAACTTTCGGGTCAACCACGATGGCCTGTGGCACGCACGCCCTCTCCTCTGTACCGGCAAGCTTTGCGCTCACACCCAAGCCGATCGGCCATAGCCTCCACCGCAGCCCTCTCCTCCTCGGTGCACCTCACATGGAACTGCCCGTCACGGATCCCCGAAAGCGGACGCCTCCCACCACGCCGCTTCGTGGTCATGGCAACCTCCACAAATAATTCGCCGAGATATCGCCGATCCGATTGACCTCGCGAAACCCCATCCTCACCAAACCACGACCGAGCCCCTTCACGTCCGACACCGACTCGACATACAGCGCCAGCGACGGATAGGCCTCCCTCAAGTCTCCTACCAGGCATCGCAGCGTGCCTCTCCGCGGGCTCTCCACCTCCATGGAGGCCAGGTCCAGCACAGGCGCAATCCGCCCGTACCCGACCACATGACGCTCTGGAATGTACCGTACGTACAAGGCGCGAAACCCAGGATGCTTCACCCAAGCCCGATCCATCCGCCCCCGCCCGCAAGCTTCCTCAAGCCATGGCCACAGCAGTCGCTCGCCCGAAGCCTCCTCTTGCTCTTGAGCAAATATTTGCGTCATGCGCCGAACTTTCCAAAAAAAAGAGCCGTACACCAGCCATTTCAGCTGGGTACGGCTCTTTTCTCTTCAACGCGTAGCGTCTTAGTCTTCGACGCGGCGCAGTCCCTCGGGCGTGTACTCGCGCTGCCGGCGAATCTCCCAGATGACCTCGCCCTCGCCACCATCCACGAACGCCTCCATCGCCTCCTCGGCGAGAAGCTGCATCGGCTCGTGCGTGTCGTGGGGACGACGGTGCTCGATCGTGATCGGCCCCTTCGCCACGAGATAGCTCTGCATGCCGTTCGGCAACGCAAAGAACGACTTGGCCCCCAGCGCGACGTGGTGATGCCCCGTCTCGGAGTGCGCCACGACGTAGCCGCCGTCATTCTCCGGGTCCACCGCGGTTGCGCCCTCGGGAACCTCTGCCACGCGGCGGATCAAGATGTCCCCCTGCGCTGCCTTCCTGCGAATCCTATGAATCTTCATACCCATCATGTCCTCACTTCCAAGTCTTCCAGTTCGCTCGGATCAACGTCGTACGTCCAAGCGTTGGCCTCAAGGGCCGTTCTTACCTCAGGAGGGACAGGCAGCGCGAACGTCCTGCCGGTTCCACACAGGACCCGAAGGAATTGTTGCCCAGGTGAGTCGGGTAAATCAACCCGTAATAGCGTGCCGATTTGCGGATCGGAATGCTCATCCACCACCGTCGCCCCCAGCTCTCGAATCACACGATCCCACGTGAGAATCTCCAGCGCCGCACGGCGTTGCTCCACGTTGGGCCACCCGAGCGCGATCTCCGGCGTCAAAGACGCCTTGTCGAGAATCCACTCGTCTGGCACACGCGTCCCGTGCCACACACAGAAACCCCAGCCGCCAGGCCATTCAATCGCGTAGCCGTCCTCGCAGTGTAGCCGCCCCTCGGCATCACGGTGAATCCCGCTGTGCCGTTCCGTGATGACCGCAACATCCTGCCACACCCACGCCCAGCCCGCATGGCCCGCAAGCTCCATCATCGGCTTGAGCCGCTCGGCCTCCTTCACGCCAAGCCGCAGCATCACGTCGTAATAGCTCAGCCAGCTATCGTACTGACCACTGAGGCGCCGCCAGTACAAGCTCAACGCCGCCTGCAGCCCTTCTTTGACCAGCTCGTACGTCTGAGGCCGCTCCTCGTTCTTGATCAGCTGGCTCGCCCACGACATCACCCGATGCGCAACGTTGGCCTGAACCTGCTCCGTCGCAAAGGCCCGAACCTGGGCAACCTCGGCTTCCGCGCGCGCTGCAGCCATGGCCTTGACCTCAGCCTCCGGCTCGTTCCCAGCAGCCTCGCGAAGCTTGCCCGCAACCTCAGCCCCGCCCGCCTCCCCGGCGCGCGACAACACCGCTGCCAACACATCACGAATGTTCTCCGCAATGCGAACGCGAACGTCGAACGCGCTCTTCGTCGACAGAGGGCTCGCCAGAACGCCCGCGTCCCTCAGGCTATTCCTCACCCTTGCGTTCAGCAACATCTGCACGCGCTCGGCCACGGCCTCCGGCGTCGGGACACGAGCTGAGAGTATGCCTTGGCTGATCGACAAGTCAGCGACATCCATCATCGCACTCATGCGCGCCTCGCCCGCCGCCGCCCCAATCGCCTGAGAGTAGACGCTCTCCCACGAGGCCAGGTTCGCATGCAACTGCTCGCCGAAGTTCGACGAACGCGCAATGTGCCGCAACCGCGCCAACACCGCGTCCGTCGCAATCTTCGTCAGCTGAATGTCCACCTCCGACGCCGCCGACCCTGGATGAAACTCCGACCGCGCCGGCAACTCGTACGTCAACGCTGCCGCCAACTTCTTCTCGGCCACGTCCAGCACCTGCGCCGTCAGACCCTGCGAAGGCTTCACAGGCTCCGCCTTTGCTCCGTACGCTGCCCGCAGCGCCTCACGCACCCCGTCACCGAACAAGCCGTACACCGCCTGCCACAGCTCTCCAGGGTCGTCGATCATCGCCGACAGCCACGACACCCCCTGCCGAACGCCTGCCCGAATGGCCGCGTCCGCCGCCTCCTCTGTGACCGGCTCGTCCCAGCTCCCCTCATGAGCCCGGAATAGCCGCGCCTCCACAGCAGCACTCACCTGCGCCACCACGCCGTCCCACAAAGGAGAAGACGACACCACCTC
>Ga0307376_10004701_pt1 | contig 12433 bp, 7 predicted proteins | sample TR2MG_FD_202536 | JGI IMG/M metagenome (GOLD analysis project Ga0307376, IMG submission 202536) | Soil microbial communities from Risofladan, Vaasa, Finland - TR-2 | ecosystem: Environmental > Terrestrial > Soil > Coastal area > Acid sulfate soil | place: Finland: Risofladan, Vaasa | collected... | reverse complement strand
ATAATCCCATTACTGCACCACCAATAGTTTTACTTGCAGCAACTTCTGGTATATCACTTTCCCAGAACGTATCATAACGATATATTGGGTCACCATTATCATCGATTGCTTCATAAAAACCTTCGGGTTCAAACTCAATTGTTTTACCCATGTTTTTTTCAACAACACGATAATATTTTTCGTTTTCAATATTTTCATTTACTGAACCGAATTCCAGATTATTGATATCACCCTGATTACAAGCCACACTGGTATTACCTAATCCAGCAAGTTGACATTTTCTCTTTACTTTCACGGTCTTCGAACCACTACCGAATGATTTATCTCTTTCTTCTAACTTATATTCGTCCTGAGTTGCATCACCATCAACATGATTATATTCAAGGTCTTCGTACATTGCGATATTAGCATCCAAGTCATTATTGATGCTTGGAGACGTGTCATTGGTATTATATGGTGGAAACTCGTCTTGATTAATAGCATCCATTGTCGTGAATTTCGAACTACCGTCTTCAGCAACATTTACACTCATTTGCTCCGCACCATGAGGCTGGGCGAAACCATCGGTGAAACCAACATCAAAGAAACCAATCACACCACTTGGTTTATAACCAAGATTTTCAGGATTATAATAATCAACACTTTCGATTCCATATTTCTGAAGTTCTTCCTCAATCCTTAATATACTGAAGAAAAACTCACCATCCTCTGAATTCTTTTTAAAATAATTATCAATTTGATTTCTTTTAACACCACCAACCTCTTCATCATTATATTGATACATTTCAAATACGTGTTTATAATCAATCTTAAAAATGGTCTTAAACGCATAATCAAGTCTATCATACATTCGTTTGAAATATGGTGTATCGGATTTGAGTTTTTCCAGTATGATTGCATAAGTCTTTTGAGCATCTGGATTGACATCTGATTTCACTTCGAAAACCCTGTATGGTTGTGCAATATGTTTAAGGGGTTGTCCTATTAATTTAAGATTCTCATATGCCTCACTATTGTCTTTCGTGATTTTTAATACTTTGTTATCACCAATATCATATGCTACACCAAGTGTACCCGCTCCCAAATATTTGGGTTCACCAACACTGAGTTTTTGTGCCATTTCCAATGCAACAGCATCAGCACGGTCTCTTGGATAATCTTCGCTTATGTTTTCAGGTAATGATATGATATTATCATCAGTAATGTCGGGTTCTGTAACACCAAAATATCCACCAACGTCAAAATACTTCAATTCACCGTTTTTATAGCCAAGATTTCCAATTGTTATGTAATCCGTGGATTTAATTCCGAATTCCAGTAATTCCTTACGAATATCAAGCATACCAATAAGAAAATCATATGCTGATTTTCTTTCGACTTCACTGATATTTGTTTCGGGGTTATCTGTTAATATGTGTTGAGCCAGTTCAACGAATTTATTATAATTGAATTTTGATGGTCTTTTAATTCTTATCATAATATCCTCATAACTCATACCCGTTGGTGATATTTCATCAATAACACCGATATCACGTCTCATTTTTTCGATAGGTTTGTCATTGATGTTTTCTTGCATTATTGCAAAATATGCTTTATCTGTATCTGTATCAACGACCTTATATAAGTTATAGACTGTTGCAATATGTTCTGGTCTTCCTCTCAATAGTTTTGATGCAGAATCGGCTTCACTGATATCCGAAGTTAATTTCATCACGAGATTATTATCAATTTCATATGCAAAACCCATTGCACCACCACCCAGAGACTTAGGTGTAGATAGTTCTAATTTACCAGCCACTTCTTTCGCCAGTTTATCAGCATAACTTCTATCTTCTAAACTAAACATTTCAACTTTAGGTGTTTCTTCATTAATCTGATATTCCTCACTCATTAACGGGTCTCGGTCATAATAACCTTGTTCTTGAAGATAATTCTGAAGTTCTAATAAATTATGATAAAATTGTTTTTTATTTTCGACACGTTTTAGTGTTTCACGGATATTGTTTACACATTCATGAAAACCGTCTGCAAGAACTGGAAGACCAGAAATTGGTTTATCGGGATAAGTCTCACGATTTGAAACGAAATTAATGAATTCCTCATTAATAACAGCATTACTATTATCACCACCATCACTTACACTGTAAGGCATTTGCGCCCAGATTCCTGTTCGGATTTCATTTCCACCACCAGCATCACTCAGTATGTCATCATTACCATCTGCATAGTTATAGAGTTCATACATCTGGTATTTAGGTTTCCTATTTGGACTATAATGTGTGTCATAGACTTCATCATTTAAACCATAATCTGTTAATACGATTGTTGGCTGACCATCACGAAGAACCTCACCATAGGTGCTGGGACGACCCATATCGCCCGGGGTCTGGGCGTAATTTGCAATAAAATTTTGCAGGTCTTGTGCGAATTCATTCTCCCAGAAAAATTCTTCAATTTCTTTGTCTTGACCAAATGGCTTACGCTTTCCATCATTTTGGTCTTTAAAATTTCTTAAAAAATAATATAAATCATTCAGACTTGGAATCTCTGTGAGTTCCTTAATTCGTTTTTCATTAACCTTTTTTGCTTTTTCACTGATTAACCAACTATTATCATCAGCACTATCAAACACTTCCGTTACAATATGCTGAGTATCACGATAATAACCTGCACCAGCTTCTGTTTCATTTTGTGCAATACCTTTTTGATTTTTTGCGAGTTTCAACACCTTTTCACCATCGATATCATAAACAACTCTACCAGTACCACTACCAATCCTCTGAAGATTTTGATTGGCATATTTCATTCTACCAGCAAAGGATTTAATATTTAGAAATTCTGGTAAGAAATTTTGTTTGAATTCATCATAAGTCATATTACGAATATATTATATTCATAAATACAGAAAGGATGGTAAAAAAAAAGCGCAATCACTATTGCGCCTTTGCTTTATTTTTTGCTTGAATTTCTCGAATGGTTTCAACAACCACTGTTTTAATTAAATCTCGATTTTCACTTAGGACTTCTTTGATTCGTTCCACGGCATACATTTCAATTATCGTTCCCTTGATTGCTTCTTCAAAAACACTACCAAGATTCTCAGAAAGATAGTCATTAACAACGTTTTTCACACCTTCAACAAGTGCTGCTTCATTTATTTGCATCGGAGCACCAGCAGGAGTACCAGTAGGAGCAGATGTCAGAAATTGTTGTCCGTTATAGTTTACAGCAGGTGGGGTTGGCACTCCAGTTTGTGAACCAGTGAACGCCTGAATACTTTCTGCGAGAGTTTGTTTTCTTTTTGCTTCAAGGTCTGCAAATAATTGTTCATCCCTTTCAGGGGACATATCAATTGGTTTATGTGCTGGACGTTGAGCAGGTGCTGCTGTTGGTGCACTCTCTTTGATTACATGTGTTGCAATACCACCATGTTTTGCAGTAACTTTGTTTTCAACAACTTTAATTAAGTTACTTGAAGGAGTATCTGCGCCAGTATTTCTTGCAATTAATAACCCATTTAAGAACTCATCTCGTGGTGACACACCTCTACCAGTACCTTCACCTAATCGTGAAGGAGTCATGTTCCGACTCTGCTTCTCTTTATCGATTTCATCCCTTATTTTATTTAAGTCAAGTTTCTTTGCCATTATTATAATTTTTTATAGTTTTTTATAAATACTCCCTTATTTGAAAAAAGTCATCTTTTTGTATGGAATTTCTGGAGTTTTTGTTTCTTTTATTTCTGGTTCAGGTTGATTTATTGCATCTTGTGCTTTCATTCTTAAATCAGATTGTGTTTTGTTTTTCATGTCATTGAAAAATTTGTCATCAACAGGAGCATTTTTCTTAATCATACTATCATATAAATAAGGTAATGAACCAACTATTGCATGGTCGGGGATATTTTCTTTATTTTTTTCATTGGATGTTATTAGTTGGAAATTCTTTTGGTCGTCTATTACCACCAAATATCTTTCACCAGATTTTTTCAACACACGACTCGCATATGTACGTAATTGAACAACATCTTCAGGAGTAATTTTTTTACTATTTTTATTCCCTCTTCTAATACTATCCCATTTTGCTCTTACATCGTTTGGTGTAACTGCTTGAACTTCAATATCCTTATCATATTTCATGTCGAAATCTGGTTCGGTTTTCGTTGAAACATATGCGATAACACTACTCATATTATCATCACCACCTTCATGATATCCAGCAGGAATCATTGGAAGACCATTACTATCATTAAATTTCTTACCAATTGGATATACACTTGATATTCTATCGAGTCGGAACATGCGCCAACCCGGTTTTGCTCCCTCACTATCTGTCCAATAATCGTGTTGATTACTATCAGTACGAGTGGCTCGGTTATCGAAGTGCCAACTATTTTTGGGGTTGTCTTGCCATGCTCTTAAAAGCGTGTCTCCAGCATCATTTGTTCCAAGAACATAAGGTCTTACAATACGATAACCAGTTGCGTTTTCACCCTCTTCATTATTAGCGTTATAATAAAGACGAACCCATTCATGATTTTGAATGGCTTTGATAATAGCATCCTGACCAACGCCTTCAGTTAAAAGATGACGAAAGTTTTTAATGTTATCGAATAATATTTTGACCTCATTTATCATTATACTGTACCGTTTCCAAAACCGTATTGTTTGTCTTTGGTATAAAGACCAGCATTTTTTGCCAATGAACAATTTCTACTTGCGAAGTCAATACATGTACCAGCTTCTTGACCAACATCTTCAGGTTCTCTCCCTTTATCATCGCCATCAGCAATAGTATCTGCAACACCTGCACAATATTCAGAACCATAAGTATAACCATCAGCATTCTTTGCCATCAATTTATTTCGCATTTCGATGTCTTTGTTAGTTCCAATTGAAACACCGCCATTTTCAGGGTCTCTTCCTCGGCAATCACCGTCAGAAAGTGTGTCTTCGTGTGCTGGAAGGTACTCATTCCCGGGGGTGTATCTATCAGCATTCTTTGCCAAAGAACATTCCCTCATTTTTATATCTATTTGTGTACCAATCTCTCCACCAATGTCTTGAGGGTCTCTTCCTCTATTATCACCATCAGAGATTGTATCAGGAACACCTGCACAATATTCTTTAGTTGGTGTGTAGTGACAACTATTTTTTGCTATCGAGCAATTTCTAAAGTCTTCACTATTTTCCAACAATCTGCTGCTTTCATCTGCCATTTTATTTATTATTAATTTTTCTGTTATTTCTTATAAATACAAATTATTCGTATTTTTTAAAAACTAATGTGATATATTCGATTAAATGTGGAACAATATCAAGATATTCCATTTCATTAACACCATACCAACCATAATTTGTATTTTCTTCATTAAGTTCAATGTCTGTAGGGTCACCATTATATCTGCAAGAAAATATATGTTCGATACTATCTGGATTTCTTTGAATTGTAAATGATTTTACAAATTTCTTGATTTCCAAACCAGTTTCTTCCTGAATTTCTCTTTCAACAGCCTTTTGTGGGGTTTCACCTTTTTCAATTCCACCACCAACAAGTGCCCATTTATTTGGCATCCATATATTTTCTTCGTCTGCTCTCTTCAATAGAAGAATTTTATTATCATTATTTACAATGACCGCAACGGCATTCTTTGCTTTTTCTTTCTTTTCCTCATTTATGCTCAATCTCGGTGCTTGAAATGGTTTTAATTCCGAATTCGGATTTGCAGTCATATCCTGACGAACCCTTTTACCAGTTTTCACAGCATTTCTATCGGCATTCAACGTGGTTTCAACAAACGCTTTCATGGCTTGACCACCAGCAAGATTAAATTGATTTGGGTCACCAGTTTGTGGATTAAAGTAATCGAAGAAGTTTTTTAATCTCTTCATTGCTTGATAGGTTAAATAACCGTTATTAAGCATGTATTTAGCTCGTTTTACGCCTTCTCCACTTGGATTGGATACCAAGGTTGTCTGGATACCTTTAAGCACTTCTGGGGGTATCCTATACGTTTTATCATATAGTTCCTGATTAGCCATTCTTCTTCTCTAATAAATTGATTAGTTTATCAATATCTTTTTTCTCCAACTTGTTAATAAGACCTGCAATTTTCTCAAGTTTCTTTTCCTTTATTTCTCCATCCACAGTCTTAGTTGACATCTCATCTTCCTTCTTATCAACAAATTTGTCTTCAACCACCTTAGATTCTACTATATTTTCCTGAAACTGTTCATCGAGATTTTTAAATTGTTCATCGAAATGTTTTTCAATTACTTTAAGAATTTTGTTTGCCCATTCCACACTATATTTCATAGCATCATCACCAACTTCTTTGTCAGCACTATACTTTCTATAATCTGATTTGACTTTTTGTGGGTTTCTATAATAATGACTAAGGATTTCAACGTATCTATCGTTCAATAAGTCAACTAAATCGTTTTCCAATTCGGCTTGACCCTGATTCTTATCAACACCTTCCATGAACGGCATAAGTGTAAAACCAAAACGACCCAACATATCATACCTAAATGGTTGAGTACCGATTTTCTGGTTGGTGTCAGTAGTACCATGAGCTTGAGTATCTGCATTAGCATCCACATTGGGTATGTTCTCACTCCCAATTAACTCTCCGTTGGTGTCAATTATTTCGAGTAAATCTTTCTTTTTTAACTTCATGATGGCATGTTTTCATATAAATACTTCTTAATATTAATATGAACCATCATCAACATCCAAATATTCACTTGCATCTTCTTCCATATCATTATCGGCATTCATCATAAATGTTTCGAACGCACCTTTCGCTTCTGGAACATCTGTAAATAACTTATCCATTGTATATGTTAAGTCAATACTAAATTTTTGCTTAAATTCTATGAAATATTTCGAATTTTTCTTTTGTTGTGCCTCTAAGAATACTTCCCTGTCGGTTTTAGTTCCTAATTCACTGGCTTCCAGTGAGTCAATTTTCTTCTGATTTTCTTCCTGTAATCTGTCGAGTTCCAATTCCAGTTCACTTTTAGGAATATCCACATTGTCCCTAACAATCTGTAAATAAATCCCATTATATGCACCAACATGATACTCACTACCATCTTTAATCAGAACCAAATCACCGTCTTGATATTTATCATTTATTGATTTTATCAAAGGTTTGTTGGTTTCTGTCATTTTATCATTGAGAAATTTCAGGGCATTTTCATATATTTCGTAATGAACTTTATAATCATCACGCATTTTAAATCCATCCCAGACCAGTCTTGGGTCATATCCAGTTCTATTCCAGAAATCGACTTCCATTTCTTCCAAATACATTGATGAATCAAAATCATCAAGGTCGAAAGATTTAAGTTCTAATTCGTTTTTCAAGGGACTGAATTCACCTTTCTTTAGTTCACCAGCTTTTTCACCCTTCTTAATGATTTTCACGGGTATTTTCTTTATGGTCTCTGGGTCGAATCCCACGAGAATTGTTGTAACCCTTTTATTAAAGGCATCAAGATATTTCTCATAATTATAAGTACCTGTCATATCAGGATTTTCTTGCAGGTCTTCGTTACTAATCAACGTAGATGCTATTCTCATTTCACCACTCTCTTTGTCTTTAATCTCTTTTGAATCACCATGAGATTTCACATAACCAGTATTCACATAATACACGGTACTATCCAATTCAGGTTCAGGTGGCATGTAATTGATTACAGCTTTTATCCTGTCTTCAATTTTTTTCGGTTCTTTTTCTGGATTATTGAAACCCAATACAATTTTGTGTTCTTCGAAGAGTTCCAGTGCGAGTTTTTCACGTTTTTGAACCAACAATTCCATATGCGCTTGCATACCCTTCTCCCTGCCGTTCTTATCTTTACCTCTATTTTTATAAGATTTAAGACTTTGTTTTAATCTGCTTTTACTCGCAATTTTCTTCAATGGGATTTGCATATACCTGATGTCTTCAGCATAACTATAATAATAATCAACGAACTCCTTACCTTTACCATGAAGAATAAGTTCAAGACCTTTATCAATAAACTCTTCAATATATTCTGGCATTACTTTGGACTTGATTGTGTTACCTGTTAATTTGATTTTTTCCTTCATTTTCCCACTCTTCTTATCTTTAACCATTGAAAGTGTGGCATAATTAATTCTTGCAAGATTCAAACAACTAACACTTTCACCATCATCATCAACACTCATGTATGGTTTTGGCATCTCGGTTTCGTTAAATAATTCAATGAGAGCACCAATACCTGTTTTCTCACCATATTGCCACATTTCATCAATTAATCCCTCAGTTGTTCCCTCAGTTATTCCCTCATTACTCACCCTGATATTGGTGCTGTCAGGTATTTTAAAGTTAACACCGTCAGTTACAGCAAGTAATGCGAGACAACCGAACTTACTGAACCAGTGAATTGCATGTCTTAATTGAATACGTGCCACACTGGTGATTCTTGCTGCACAAACGTTATCTGACCAGTTGAAACTGATATGTGAACCCAACGCACCATAAAGCGAGTTGTTCAAAATCTTAATAGGTAACTGCTTAACCTTGAACAACGCAACGTCCTCAGAAGTCAAGAGATTGTTAATGTATCTAATATGGACTTCGGGGTCAAGTTGTTTCAATAAGTTAGTTTCTTCTTCATCTAATTTAATACCATTACCCATTTTCTTATAGATGTTACGAGTAGTTGTCATATATAACAACATTTTCTTCATAACACCAGTGATATCAAATATTGGAAACACATCATCGGTCAATTGAATCATTGGATAAAGACTGGCGTAGTCAATTTTAATAAGTCTCGTACTATACCCTTTTTTGTAAGTTCTTGCCAGACCACCACCAAACTTCATATATTTATCAGAAATCGGAATCGCCAAATCATTCTCATAACTCCAAGCAGTTAAAAGTAAGTTCCATACTGCTGCCGTACCCATTGTACAAATACGTTGATATGTAGTTGGAACGATTTTCGCTAACATGAATGATGATTGGTTGTAAAGTTCATCAACCTGTTCGGTTTCCCAGAGGTCATCGAGTAGGTATTGTTTCACGAGTTTTCTACCACCAATAAATGTTGTGAGATTCTTTTCAACACAATTTTTCTTATACCAACCAACAAAATTTCTATCAGCATCAAGATATTTGTTTCTAAACGCTTGGTATTCCTGAGTTGTTACTTTATTAACATTGGCTTGAAGCGTGTATAGATTCCTCGCAACGTCTTGATGTTTATCTGGTATTTCGAGATACTCGTTTATGTTGTTAATTAAAAATACTTTATTTTCATTATAATATCTCCCGATATCATTATCTTCACCCTTGATGTATGTTCTATTATCTCTTGCAAATTTCTCGAATTTAGCGACATACTTCAAATTGGTTTTCTTTAAATCGCTGTTAACAGCAGCAGTTCGTTTCGCTGCATGGATTGTATCGATAATCGAATACCCCCACATTTCAGTAGCTGTATATTTGTCGCTGGTATTACCGTATTTGACACTGGTATTACCCTTTCTTTTTAAAAATACACCCTCTTTAAGTCCGTTCGGTACTTTTGTGGTATCCATTTTAAGAATACCTGCTCTACCTAAAATAAAATCGAAGTCAAACGTCTCGGAATTATGTCCCAGAATAACCGCAGGTCTGATGTGGTCAATAAGATTAAAGAAATCCTGAATCAATCTGATTTCGGCTTCGTCATCATCAAGTTTATCGACTTCCAATATAGTCTCAAACCCTCTGTTGTCCCTAACACCAATTGCAAACATTCTGGAAATCTGATACCTTAAACCAGTCGTCTCGATGTCAAATGTCAGGCGATGAACCTCTTTATATTGTTCATAACCTTTGTAAAGTCTTGATTGTGTGCTGATAAAGAATTGTTCGGTAGTTTTAATAGAATTAAAAATATCACGATTTTTATAAACGAGTTTACCTTCGGCATTACGCACAAAATTACCGTCTTCGTCACAGAGTTTCTCAAAGGGGTCAATTCCACCGTCTTTAACATAGTTGATGATGTCGTTATAACACCTATGACTGGTTAACTTATAACAGTAGCCATCAAGTAATCTTTTTTGATTCCCTGTTTTAAGTTTGGTGATTTTGATGCCATACTTTATTTGTTTACTTTTAATGTATTCATCATCTCTACCAACATATAATTCTCTACCGAGTCTCGATAAGTCCTTCATATACATAAAAGGTAAATATTTGATGTTCTCGATTCTCGGTTTCTGATTTGGTTCGTGTATCACACATTCAGCAATATCTGTTCTTGGGTCGGTTTCGACATTCACCAAGTACTTAATATCATTATTATAACCCTCAAGAAATCCTTTGATTTCACCTAAAACCCTGTGTTTATCCATTATGTTTTTTTTATGAATTTATATGTTAACTTCTTTGTCTTAGCATTGAACTTATATCTAATGTCTTCAAGTATGAACTCACTGGTTTCCAGCACCTGTTTCGGATTATTGGGGAAAATTCCTGATATCCAGAGCGCACTTATCGCATTTTTTGCGACAACTTTATAATGACCGTCATTATTTTTGATTTCAAAATCCAGATATTGAGTATCATATTTATTTGGTACGAAATATTCGAGAATAGTAGCAAATCCAACATAGATATCGGCTTCAAATTCTTTATCACCGATATCAGTACCATATAACATTGACCTAAATAAAAAATCCCTAAACGGATTCTCATTCCATCTATAAGTCCTTCCCATGTTTCTCCTTAATTTTTTGAATTACCTCACTTAATACAGATTCACTTACATTTGATGTGTAATCTTCGTTATCAATAACTTTCACAATCTCCTTGCGCTTACCTTCAATTGCCGAGAATACGTAGTCATCAATTGTGTCTGGAAACACCAGTACGTAAATATTCACAGCAGCCTTCTGTCCAATTCTATGTAACCTATCACTTACTTGGTCATATTCACCAACTGAATAGGGGAGCGTCATGATGAACAACTTACTTGCAGCAGTAAGTGTAAGTCCATAGTTACAGGTCTGAATACTACCTAAAAATCCTTTCAATGCACTATCTCCATCTTGAAACAATTTAACTATTTCAGCACGTTCCTCAACGCTTTGGTCACCAGTATGTAATGCAACGACCTCACCGAGTTTTTCATTTAATTCGTAAAGACTGTCTTTGAAAAAATCCACAACAACGACCTTCTCTCCAGTTTCAAACACGTTTTCAATTAATTCGGTAACATGTTGTATTTTAATTTGTGCCAGATACTGTCTCAAGCGAATCATTATTGTCAGTGGATTACCATTAGGATGTTCAACAAATTCATTAGCAACACCTGCTTCAATTTCATCATAGATTTGTTGTTCAGCATCAGTCATCTCAAGAATAATACGTTGATATGTTTTATCTGGAAGGTCTGTCAGGACTTCGAATTTACGCTTTCTATGTGTAAATGGTGCTATTTTATGGTAAAGTTCTTCGAGTTTCTGAGCCATACTATCAATAATATATCCCCAACCATCACCATCACGAGTCATTCCACAATAATATTCTTGAAAGTATTTCTTCGTTGCGAAGTCAACATCAGATATTTGATTCAAAACCGTATATAATTCATGTGCACGATTTGGTGCGGGTGTTCCTGATAAGAAAATCTTACTGACTTTTCCATCCCTAAATAACTTACTTCTAAACGTACTTTTGAAATTCTTATAGGTATTGGCTTTAGTGTTTTTGAGTTTCTGAGACTCATCACAAATAACCACATCTATTTTATCGACTCCTAACTTCTTCCATTTGGTAATAAATTTCTTTTCTTTGGTGTTTTTGGGGTTAAAGTAGTCATAATTAACAATAACATACTTGGCTTCTTCGACACCACAATCATTCTTTTTCCAATTAATAATATGTGCAGTACTATTTGTGAATTTCTTGACTTCGTAATAGAAATTGAATTTCAGAGAATTCGGTGTAATAACAAAAACCTTTTCAAACCCGTTCATCTCGACATAAAGTATTGCCGAAAGGGTTTTTCCCAAACCCATTTCATGAGAAATAAGTGTACTGCGTGTGGCATTCATGAACATCGCACTAACAATCTGATGGGGATATAATTTAACGCCTTCCTTAAGCAAGGCATGCATTTTCTCGCTATAGTCCACATAAGTTTCTTCGAGTTCCTGCTTATACTTAACCCAATGTTCTTTTTTGATATTAAGGTCGGCAATGAATTTGCGCTTCTCGATTTCCTTAACCTTCATCTTTTCAACTTGTTCGATGAAAATCTTACGACTGTCTTCGTTACCGAAATCGAAATGAATTTTATTTGACCCCCTATATCTTTTAATTAAAAAGAATAACGATGATACGCTGACTTCCCAACATATCATACGGGCATTCCACTTACGAGTTTCCTCTGGAAGATTT
>Ga0307376_10004700_pt1 | contig 12434 bp, 9 predicted proteins | sample TR2MG_FD_202536 | JGI IMG/M metagenome (GOLD analysis project Ga0307376, IMG submission 202536) | Soil microbial communities from Risofladan, Vaasa, Finland - TR-2 | ecosystem: Environmental > Terrestrial > Soil > Coastal area > Acid sulfate soil | place: Finland: Risofladan, Vaasa | collected... | reverse complement strand
GAGCCGGCCGAATAGCGGGGTATGATCCAGGCCGCCCAAACCAATCCCAAAACCAGCAGCTCGGCCAACACCTCCTCCGCTTATTCGAGTTATTGCAGATTAATTGCGTGATCGACGTAGGCGCCAGCCAGGGCCAATATGGCCGATTCTTGCGAGCTATAGGCTATAGAGGAAACATTATTTCCTTCGAGCCGTCCGGCGACGATTATGACCTATTAAGCCGGCTAGCCGAAAAAGATCCCCGTTGGTCAACCCACCAACTCGCCCTCGTCGATAGCGACCAATTGGCCTAATTCAACATCACCTCCGACTCCCTGTTTAACTCTTTCCTGGCGCCCGGCGAATTCATCATAGGGCAGGGATGGCAAATCGCAAAAGTTGAGAATGTGGATATGAAAAGGTTGGATTCGATCTTCGAAGATCTGATTGCCCCGCTGGAAAAGCCCCAAATATATCTTAAGCTGGAGACACAAGGATATGACCTCAAGGTCGTCGCAGGAGCCAGGAGGTCGTTAAAGCGAGTAGCCGGCCTACAATCTGAACTCGCCGTGCAGCCGTTGTAAGAGGGGATGCCCGGATACCTGGAAACCCTGGAATGCCTTCATCAAGCAGGTTTTGATCTAACGGGGATGTACTCTATCGCTCGCGACAATGCCTTGCGGGTCATCGAGTTCGATTGCGTCATGATCAACCGCCAATCGGCCGGACCGGCACTCAGCGTCCATCCAGCCTGAAACCGTGTAATTGACGAGCACCTATTGAAAGTTGGAAAAAATACCCGGCAGTCCAGACAGTGACAGCGGCAAAGATTATGAATCAATCTCGGACAATTCCAGCCAGCGAGTCACTTGATCATCCAACTCGGCTTCAGTCGCCTGCAGTTGTTCGACCAGGCTTGAGAGCAAGAGATAATCACCTCCGGCCTCGTTGATGGCCTGTTCAAATCGGACCTTCTCCTGTTCAAGGGCCGCGATTCGTTGCTCAACTTCTTCATACTCCCGTGCTTCTTTCCAGGACCTTTTGCGGGACCGGCTATCCTTATTAATCGCTTTCTCTTTTTTGTCACCGGCCGCTTGATCCTGGGGCAAGGTCACGCTCTCCAGGGCCGCCTGCTCCTTCTTCATCCGCTGGTAATTGTCAAAGGGGCCAGGGTAACGGGTGCCTATCTGGCCCCCCTCAAAAGCTGCCAGGAAATCCACATTTCTATCCAGAAAGTAACGATCATGGCTGACGACAACCAGGCTGCCCTGAAAATTATCCAGAAACTGCTCCAAAACTGTCAACGTTTGAATATCCAGATCATTTGTCGGCTCATCCAAGAAGAGAACGTTGGGCTGGTGGACCAGCACCCACAACAGATAAAGGCGCCGGCGCTCGCCGCCACTCAAGGAGCCGATGTAGGTTTGCTGCTGCGGCCGGGGAAAGAGGAACCACTCCAGCATCTGGGCCGCTTCAACGCGCCGGTCATCGTTAGTCCGAATGAGCGGCGCACTATTATTGATAAAATCAATGACTCGTATTGAATCATCCAGGTTCTGACCAAGTTGATCATAATAACCCAGGTGAACGGTCTCACCCCAAGTGATGTCGCCGCTGATAGGCAATGTATTACCGGCCAAGACGTTTAGCAGGGTGCTTTTACCGACGCCATTGGGACCAATAATACCAATGCGGTCTCCGGGCTTCAGAAAAAAATCCACTCCCTTAAACAGGGAGTGAGAGCCATAGGCCATTTCGAGTCCCTGGGCCTCAAGAACCTTTTTACCCAAGCGGCGACTGGCCAGGGCCATAGCCACGCTCTCCTGGCCGCGATCGTACCGGAGGCGCTGAAGCTCCTCGATACGCTGTTTGCGCGCCTTTTGTTTGGTGGATCGGGCCATTGCGCCCCGGCGCAACCATTCCAGCTCCCGGCGAAGCAGACTTTGGCGCTTCACCTCGGCCGATTGCAGTTGCTCTTGGTGTTGGGTACGTTTCTCCAGGTAACGCTGGTAATTGCCAGGATAATTATTCAACTGGCGCCGGTCTAGTTCCACAATGCGATTTACGACCCTATCCAAAAAATATCGATCGTGGGTGACCATAAGCAGTGCACTGGGAACCGTGGTCAAATATTCTTCAAGCCAGGCAATCACTTCAGCGTCAATATGGTTCGTTGGCTCGTCCAACACGAGCAGATCAGCCGGATCAATGAGCGCCCGGGCCAGGGCCACCCGCTTACCTTGCCCGCCGCTAAGGGTGCCAAGGCGTGCCGTGAAGGCAGCTACACCCAACTGGGTCAGGATCGATTTGGCATTAGCGTCAGCCGCCCAGCCGGCGGTACGATCCATCTCTGCGCTCAAGATCGCCAGTTGTTCCTGCCAGGCGGCACTCGTAGGTTCTTGCTGTAAGCGGCTGCTGGCTTCCTGGTACTCCCTTAATAATCGCAACTGGGGCGAATTACCGGCGTATAAATAGTCCAATACCGTCATCTCGGCGGGCAGGCTGGGTTCTTGCGGTAAGTATTCGACCTGGACGCCTCCCCAGACGGTTACCTTACCATCGTCTGGTTGCTCCAACCCGGCAATAATTCGCAACAAGGTCGTCTTACCGCTCCCATTGACGCCGATAAGACCAATCCGGTCACCTGCGTTGATGCGCAGGTCGACATCATCAAGGAGCTGGCGTTCGCTATACTGCTTAGAGATATTTTCCAGGGTAACCAGGTTCATGTTCTAACCAAAAGAGCACTGACCACAAGCAGCTACATTCTTCGCCAAATACCGGCCGGATGAATAAAAGTTTCTAGGTGTCACCGGCAACAGGGAAAGAAAGCAATGGCGAATTTTTGTCGACATATCACTCATATATTCTAATAAGTAAATGCCTGAGCACAAATCACCATCTCTAGCTCGTAAATCCCTTGTAAGTTAGAATGTCTCGTTATTCGAATCTTCGGATCGGATCCATTCGCGATCTAGCATATAAAAATATAGTCATCAAAGACAGAAACCGGCCATCGGGCCACCTTCCCAGGATAATGTATGAGTGCACCAAAAACCCAAAACAAACAACCGCTAGGCCGCCTGTGGCACTATGCTCGAGGTCACCATCGACAGACTATCCTGGCTTCAGGATACTCAGTTCTAAACAAGCTATTCGACCTGGCTCCACCGGTACTGATTGGCATGGCGGTGGACGTGGTTGTGTCCCAAGAGGACTCTTTTATGGCCAGCCTTGGTATTACCAACGTGACTGCTCAGTTATGGGTCCTGGCCATACTTACCCTGGTAGTGTGGGGCCTGGAATCACTGTTTGAATTCCTCTATCAGGTTCAATGGCGAAATCTGGCCCAGACATTACAACACGAATTGCGTACAGAGACATACGATCACGTTCAGAAACTAGACATGGCTTATTTTGAGGATCAGAGCACCGGCGGGCTGATGTCTGTCCTGAACGACGATGTAAACCAACTAGAGCGGTTTTTGGATATTGGGGCAAACGAGGTCATACAGGTAGTGACCACGGTTGTTGTCATCGGTTTATTATTTTTCATTCTTGCCCCTGAAGTGGCCTGGATGGCGTTTCTACCAATGCCTTTCATCCTTTATGGATCGATACGTTTTCAAAAATCTATCGCCCCCCACTACGCCAATGTGCGCAACCAGGTTGGCATTCTAAATGGCCAATTGAATAACAACTTGAGCGGGGTAGCCACCATAAAGAGTTATACCGCTGAAGCGTATGAAGAAAGGCGAATCGATGGCTTAAGCAACGATTACCAGGTGGCCAATCGCCAGGCGATCAGGCTAAGTTCTGCCTTTGTCCCCTTGATTCGCATGGTAATCGTTTTGGGTTTCGTGGCCACTATGGTCTATGGTGGTGTTTTGGTCGTCCGCGGCGAGTTAAATATTGGCGCTTATAGCACCATGATATTCATGACCCAGCGCTTGTTGTGGCCGCTAACACGGCTTGGCCAAACAATCGATCTCTACCAGCGGGCGATGGCTTCGACAGCTCGGGTGTTGGATCTACTGGACACAGAATCGAAGATCGTCGATGGCCAGAATCGCCTATCAGCCAGTCGCGTGCGGGGCGAAGTCACTTTTGAAAATGTACATTTTGATTACAATGAGCCAAATATGCCCGTTATCCAAGATCTGTCACTGCGAGTGCCGGCCGGGGATACGATAGCCATCGTCGGCGCCACCGGCTCGGGAAAGACGACCCTGGTAAAGTTGTTATTACGTTTCTACGATGTTCGCTCCGGGCAAATCTGTCTTGACGACCAGGATATTCGCGATCTACAGTTAGCCGATCTGCGCCAGGCGATCGGTTTTGTCAGCCAGGATGTATTTCTATTCCACGGCACCGTCCGGGAAAATATCGCTTACGGCACTTTCGATGCCCCGCTCGATCAGATCGTCGAGGCGGCCCGGGTAGCCGAAGCTCATGAATTCATAACTGAACTGGCCCAAGGTTACGATACGATTGTCGGTGAAAGAGGCCAAAAGCTTTCGGGTGGCCAGCGGCAGCGATTGTCCATTGCCCGGGCTGTATTGAAGGATCCGCCGGTGCTCATCCTGGATGAAGCCACCTCATCGGTTGACAATGAAACAGAAGCGGCCATCCAGCGCTCGATGGAGCGGATAATTATTGGGCGGACGACCATTGTCATCGCCCACCGTTTATCGACAGTGCGAAACGCCGACCAGATCTTCGTGCTGGACAAGGGTGAATTGCGCGAGCACGGAAAGCACGAGGAGTTGGTGACGGCCGGGGGCATCTACTCCGGACTATGGCTGGTTCAGACTGGCCAACAGGATTGGTCCGGTTAATTTTAACGTTCTTCAACCCACGATCAACCACACACCGATTACGAGAAGCAGCCACAAGACTATCTTGCGAAAAAACCCGGCGCTGATTCTCTTGGCCAGGATCAACCCGGCCAGGATACCCAAAGCCAGGGCCGGTAACGCCAGCAGCATACTTTTAAAAACGAGCGGTGTATAGTTGTCGGCTATGAGGTGAGCCGTAACGATCAACACGCTATTGAACAAGAAAAAGCCTTGTAGATTACTTTTAAACTGGGCGGCCGGCCAGCCGCGGCAATTACCATAGATAATAACCGGGGGTCCGGCTGTGTTATAAGCGCCGCCCAGGATGCCGGCCACAAAACCGGCGATGTAAGCCCATACGGGTTGCCGTATCGGTGGAAGACGAAAATCGAGGAGCCCATAGAGCGAATAACCCGCCACAACCAGGCCCAGGATGGTGAGCACAATTTGTTCATCTATCGTGCGCAGGGCCAGAATACCCAGCGGGATGCCGGCCAGGGCGGCAATCGCCAGTCGCCAGACAACTCTAAGGCTAAACTCTGCGCGATAATAGATTAACAGTATCAGTTCGGCCACCAATCCAAACAAGGCCACCAAAGGCGCGGCTGTTTGGATCCCCAGTACGGCCGTTAAGAGCGGCATGGAAACTAAAGCCAGGCCAAAACCGGTGACACTCTGGGTAAACACGGCAAAAGAGATGATGACAAATACCTGTATCCATACCATCCCAAGATAGTACTCGATGGCGTCACAGTTGCCACTCATTTGTCTGGATTAAGTGTTTCTGGTGATTGCCCGGTATAATGGGAAACGGAACATCAACTGAAGGTAGTGAATCAGGCATAATCAAGGCACAGAGCCTAACAAGGACACATGAGCGACAGCGAAAAAATAATTTACTCCATGATTAGAGTTGGCAAGATCTATCCGCCCAACAAACAAGTTCTCAAAGACATCTCTCTCTCCTATTTTTATGGCGCCAAGATCGGGGTATTGGGCCTAAACGGTTCTGGAAAAAGCACTTTACTGCGGATTATGGCCGGGGTGGACCAGGACTATCTAGGCGAGACGGTGTTCTCTTCGAAATATACCATTGGCTTATTGGAGCAGGAACCTATCCTCGACGACTCGAAGAGCGTGCGCGAAATCGTTGAGGAAGGAGCGCAGGAGGTAGTGGATATCTTGCGCGAATTCGACGAGTTAAACGCGAGGTTCGCCGAGCCTATGTCGGACGATGAGATAGATGCGCTTATTGCCCGGCAGGGTAAACTCCAGGATGAACTGGATCGGCTCAACGCCTGGGATTTGGACAGCCGCCTGGAGCTGGCCATGGATGCATTACGTTGTCCTGCTGGTGATACGCTTGTCCAGGTTTTGTCGGGTGGCGAGCGCCGCCGCGTCGCTCTTTGCCGGCTATTGCTGCAGGAACCCGATATCTTGCTACTCGATGAACCTACCAATCACCTGGATGCGGAAACGGTTGCCTGGCTGGAACAACATTTGCAGCGCTACGCCGGCACGGTAATCGCCGTTACCCATGATAGGTATTTTCTGGATAACGTCGCCGGCTGGATATTAGAGCTTGATCGGGGACAAGGTTTCCCCTTTAAAGGCAACTACTCTTCCTGGTTGGAACAGAAACAGGGCCGCCTCTCCCATGAGGAAAAAGCCGAATCCCAGCGCCAAAAAACCCTGGAACGAGAATTAGAATGGATCAACATGTCTCCTCGAGCCCGCCAGGCTAAAGGGAAGGCCCGAATCACCGCCTACACCCAGTTGTTAGAGGAGGGCGCTGAGCAAGCCCAAAAGGATCTGGAAATCTACATACCCCCGGGCCCAAAGCTGGGCGATATCGTGGTTCGAGCAAACAATGTAAGCAAGGGTTACGATGACCATCTACTCTTCGAAGGCATGACCTTTGACATCCCGGCGGGGGCTATCGTCGGTGGGATCGGCCCAAATGGCGCCGGTAAAACTACGCTATTGCGGATGATCGTTGGACAGGAATCGCCCGATAGCGGCGATTTGATAGTCGGCAAGAGTGTGATTCCGGGATACGTGGACCAGAGTCGCGAAGATCTAGACCCAAATAAAAACATTTGGGAAGAGATTTCTGGTGGCGCCGATCATCTCCAATTAGGCGACTACAAAATAAATTCTAGAGCCTATGTCGCCCGCTTCAATTTCGCCGGCTCGGATCAACAGAAGAAGGTGGGCACACTGTCAGGAGGAGAACGCAATCGTTTGCACCTGGCAAAAATGCTCAAATCAGGGGCTAATTTGTTGCTTTTGGACGAGCCAACCAATGATCTGGATGTCAATACCCTGCGCGCCCTGGAAGATGCCGTGGTTAATTTTGGCGGCTGCGCCATTGTCGTCTCCCATGATCGCTGGTTCCTGGACCGGGTCGCCACCCACATCCTGGCCTTTGAAGGGGATAGCCAGGTCTTCTGGTTCCCCGGCAATTATAGCGATTATGAAGCGGATCGCCGCCGCCGTCTGGGTCCGGCCGCCGACCGGCCCCATCGCATCACTTATCGAAAATTGCGTCGAGCTTAATACAGCTTACAGGAGAGTGAAATGAACCGTACCCGGGTTGTATTCATTGTGATTATTTCCATTGCCCTATTAATCGTCTGTGGTACCTTGTTTTTTCAATTAATTGGTAATCTAACTGAGCAGGACAACAGCGCGGAAAACGAAGCCCCAACAGCATTGCCGGCCGACACACTCCTCGTCACTATCGCATCCTCCAATACCAAGCGCAATTGGCTCGATCAGGTTGTCCAGAATTTTAATTCGGCCGGTTTCACCACCGACGCCGGCAACCGTATCATCGCCGAAGTAGAACACGTTACCTCTGGTGGCTCGATGAACGCCATCCTGGATGGCCAGCTTTCCCCGGTGGCCTGGAGTCCTGGCGATCCCTCCTGGGTAGAGCAGATCAACACCACCTGGCAACTGCGGAATAACCAGCCGATCAATAGCCAGGAATGCCTGCCTACGGTATACGCGCCCCTCGGTTTTGCCATGTGGCGGCCGATGGCCGAGGCGCTGGGCTGGCCCGACACCCCCATTAGTTGGGATACAATCGTCGAACTGGCGGCCGATCCGCAGGGCTGGGCTTCCTATGGCCGGCCAGAATGGGGTCAATTTCGTTTTGGCCACACCCATCCCGGATATGCCAACTCCGGCTTGCTTTCGATGACCGCGTTCGTTCACGGCGCCGTCAACAGTGGCGGACAATTGGCCGCCGCCCAGGTGTATGAAGCGGAAGATGCCATGCGCGCCCTGGAACAGAATACATCCAAATACGGTCGCGAGGCCCCGCCCCTATTGGACTTGATGGCTCGCCAGGGACCCAGCTTTCTACACGCAGCGGCCGTACCGGAAGCGGATACGGTCAAATTCAACATTGAACGAGGGGATGAACTCCAATTTCCACTGGCTTTTATTTTCCCGGCCGAGGGCACCATCTGGGCCAACCATCCCTTGTGCATCCTGGACAATGCGGAGTGGGTATCGGCCGAGCAAGCTGAAGCCGGCCTTGCCTTCCGCGATTTCTTGCTGGCCAAGGAGCAACAAGAAGAAGCGATCGACAATTATTTACGCCCGTTGGATACCACAATCTCCTTGCATGATCCGCTTAGCCTGGACAATGGTACCGATCCTCGGGTATCACCGGAGAATGTGCCCGCCCTGCCCAGCCCGGATGCCGATGTGAGTGCCGCCATCATCGACTTATTCCAGATTACAAAAAGAAAAGCGACCATCATCATCGCCCTCGATGTCTCCGGCAGCATGGAAGGGGAGAAGATCCGTTCGGCAACCCAGGCGACGGCTGAATTCCTGGAACGCCTGGATCCTAACGACGAGGTCGCCTTGCTAACCTTCAATGACAATGTGACCTTACTGTCAGAACCCGCTCGGGTTGGTGATGTCGTCGAGGGACTCTCCCAACGGGTAAGCGGCCTGATCGCCGATGGCAACACGGCGCTTTACGAGGCCGTTTGCCAGGCTACCGATCTGGCCGCCACCCTAAAAATGGAGGATGAGTCAGCCGGCGAATCGCGTCTCTATGGCATCGTGCTGCTCTCGGATGGAGAAGATACCATGGGCCAGCCCACCGAGAACCAGATGTTCGTCACTTGCTTGCCGGCCAACGCCGAGGCCGACGGCGTTAAGATCTTCCCCATTGCTTTTGGCGCGGACGCCGCCGAGGATCTGTTAGAACGCGTAGCGTCGACAACCGGCGGACGCATGTACACGGCCGATCCGGCATCCATCGGCAATGCTTATCTCTCTATTTCGGCCGAACAGTAGCCCAAAAATAGACACGTAAATCGATCGATCATGGCCGTTCCGTCACCCACCGTACAAAGCGGTAAACTCTCACGCCTGCCTAACGCGCCTCTGTTAATAACACTGCTGCTGCTAGATAGCCTACACTTCATATGGGCCCGCCTGTTATTGCCTTACTTACCGGGCGGAACGTCGGCTTTTTACGTGTTGGCCATCGCCACGGTTGAAATGACCCTATATATGGTTGTCACCCGCCAGGTCCAGGTCAGCCACTTTCGCGAAAACCTGCGCTTTTTCCTGGTGATCGGCCTGCTGGTAGCCATCTCGACTTCCTTTACCTATATCGCCGTCGGCTACATCGATCCTGGAACTGCTTCGCTCCTGGCACAGATGTCGACGATTTTTGCCTTGGCCTTAAGTATCATTTGGCTGAAGGAGAAGCTGGCTCCCCCAGAAATTGCCGGTGCGGCTATCGCTGTCTTTGGCGTCCTCGTGATTAGCTTCCAGCCGGGTGATTATTTACGGTTTGGCTCATTGCTCATCCTGGTTTCTGCCCTGGTGTATGCCCTCCACGCGGCCATCGTCAAACGACATGGCGGGGAGATGGATTTCGCTAATTTCTTTCTATTTCGCATGGCCAGCGTCAGCGGTTTTTTACTCCTGTTTACATCCCTACGGGGCCAGTTAGTTCGGCCGAGCGGACAAGCCTGGATTTACCTTCTCCTGGCCGGCACCATTGATGTGGTTATCAGCCGCATCTTATATTACGTGGCCTTGCGCCGTTTTCAGATGAGTTTTCATACCATCATCTTGACCCTGAGTCCGGTCATTACCGTTCTTTGGTCATTCTTACTATTTGGGTTGAAACCGACGTTACAAAGTTTTATAGGCGGCCTGGCTGTGATTTTGGGCGTTGGTATTGTTAGTCTCGGCAAATCAAGAATGAACACATCAAAGTTGGTCAAAACCAATCAACCATGAAAAACAAAGGGCTACCTCCTGAGAGGAGGAAATATTAACCCTTGTTGCACGAACTTATGGCGGAGCGACCGACGTGCCAGATAGTTTAGATGATCGAGATCGGGTTTAGCCGCGGCAATCAGGGCACAAACCAAATAGTTCCAGTAAGTGACCCTGAATTTCAAACTCATAGTAATTACTGACCGCCTGCTCGATCTCTCGCAACACACACTGATCAAACTCGACAACCTTGTGGCAACTGGAACAGACCAGATGATGGTGATGTCCTTCATCCATCAGAATGTAGTGAGCCGCAGCCGATCCCTGATATACAGGTCGAATCAAGCTCAGATCGCTGAGCAACTCCAGGGTACGGTAAACCGTCATCCGGCCGACACCGGGTTTACCCAGGTGGACCAGGTCGGCCAATTCGTCAGCGCTAACGTGCCCCTCACTGGCCACCAGGGCTGCGACAATCGCCCGGCGCGAGGCCGTCAGGCGAAAACCATGCTCTTGCAACACAGCGGTAAAAGCAGTTAAACGATCTGTCATCGCCGTGCTAAACCTCTTGACCAGAGCAGACCCCGCTCAGGGGCCAGCAGGAACACCAGCAAAAACAAGGCCGTGGCCACTAAGACAACAGCCGGACCGGAGGCGATATTCAGGTAGAAAGAGGCGTAGATGCCAACGACGCCCGAAGCGCCGCCAATGAGAGCCGCGACCGCCATCATAGTCGGTAAGCGCCGGGTTAGCAGCGAGGCGGCTGCGGCTGGAGTGACGAGCATGGCCAGCATCAAGGCAATACCCACGACCTGCAAGGACACAACGATCGTTACGGCGATCAAAACCAGGAGCAGATAACGCAAGAAAGTCGTAGGTAAGCGCAAGGTCGTGGCCAGTACCGGATCGAACGAGATAACTAAAAATTCTTTGTAAAAGAGAAATATCACCAATAGCACAAATCCACCTAGCAGGAAAGTGACCCACAGATCGGTCGTGCTGACGCCCAGCAGATTTCCAAAGAGGAAATGGGCCAGGTCAACCGCGTAGTTGCCGGTTGCAGATAACATGGCGACGCCCAGGGCAAAAAACCCGGCAAAAGTGACCCCAATGGCTGTATCCTCCTTTATGACCCCTCTGTTAGTTAAAGCACCGATTCCCAGGGCGGTTAGGATGCCCATAATGAGCGCGCCGATGGCCAGCGGCCAGCCTAACAAGAAAGCAACAACAACGCCGGGCAGGATAGTATGCGCCAGGGCATCACCAAAAAAGGCCATGCCTCGCAGAACAATGTATGTTCCCAACACAGAACAGACAACGCCGACCATAACGGCCGCCAACAAAGCCCGCACGATAAAGCTGTAATTCAACGGTTCAAGAAACCAATCAATCATATCCGCGGTTCTTTAATACCGGTAACAGGCGACCGGGCATTTTAAAGATGTTCATCGCCATGGTCACAACAACTATCGGCAAACAAAAGGCTATCCTCCTCACCACTAACAATATGCATATGATCGCCAAAAGCCTCGGCCAGGTTCTTTTGGTTCAGTACGGCGTTGGGACTGTCAAAAGCGACAATGCGCCGGTTCAGCAACATGACCTGGTCAAAGCGCTCGGCGGCCAGATTTAGATCATGGGTGGCGACTAATATCGTCACCGCATCATTACGGAGAGAGTCGAGGATCTCCAGGATAGCCTCATGACTTGGTACGTCGAGACCAGAAAAGGGCTCGTCCAACAAAAGCAGGTCAGCGCCCTGGGCCAAGGCGCGAGCGATAAAGACCCGTTGCTGTTGCCCACCGGATAATTCACCTATCTGCTTTTTCGCTAGACGCCCGGCATGGACCCGTTCCAGACTCTCACCCACCTGACGCCAATCACGACGGCGCGGCCAGCGAAACAAGCCAATCTGGCCAATACGGCCCATCATGACCACATCTTCAACGGTTACCGGGAAGCTCCACTCTATCTGATTGCGTTGGGGGACATAGGCGATACAAATATGGCAATCCGGATCATGGCCAAAGATGTTGACCGTTCCGGTGCTGGGTTTCAACGTGCCCACAATGACTTTTAGCAGGGTGCTTTTTCCGGCCCCATTCGGACCGACGATGGCCACCTGTTGGCCGGCCTGGATCCGAAAGCTTACCTCGCGCAAGGCATACTGTTTATGGGTGGTTTTTTGACCTGCAGCGGACGTGGCACCATGACTGGCGCCCTCGCCATTACCGGCGCCCATGTAAATTACCGATACATCCCGGACTTCCAATGTCGGCGTATTGGCCTGGTGCTCGATGCCGTATGATTTCAACCTGTTTACCAAATCGCTCATAAACCTCTTCCGTCCCTGAT
>Ga0307376_10004699_pt1 | contig 12435 bp, 9 predicted proteins | sample TR2MG_FD_202536 | JGI IMG/M metagenome (GOLD analysis project Ga0307376, IMG submission 202536) | Soil microbial communities from Risofladan, Vaasa, Finland - TR-2 | ecosystem: Environmental > Terrestrial > Soil > Coastal area > Acid sulfate soil | place: Finland: Risofladan, Vaasa | collected... | reverse complement strand
CGTAGGAGCCTTACCCCGTAATGCCGCCGGGAAAGTACTCAAACGGGAATTGCGCGAAAGTTATGGCCAGGAAGCAGGCGAGTAAAAGTGCCAGGCGGCAACTAGAAATGAGAGTGAAAGAAGGCGAGGTTATCACCAGGCAAAAAATATTCGACCAGTTGGATTTCGACGCCTTTGCCATTTTAAGCGGCGACGGTAACCCGATCCATGTGGACCCGACCTTCTCGGCGGCGACACGCTTTGGCCGGACGGTGGCCCACGGTATGTTGCTCTATGGAAACCTTTGCGGCCTGCTTAGCCAACATTATCCGGATGCCGTGCAATTGGACCAGGATTTCGTATTTCCGACGCCAACTTTTACGGGCCAGGAGATGACTTTCCGGGCGGAAGTGATCGAGTTAATTAGCGACCAGGCGCAGGCTCGCCTGTCCACAACCATTACCGGTCCGGACGGCGAAGTGGTGTGCCAGGGGCAGACTCTATTATGGTGGCCCGAATCATGAGCCAATTTATCTTGAAGGAACGACAAGGCGCAGTGGTTATCCTGACTCTGAACCGGCCTGAGCGGCACAACAGCCTTATTCCGGCCTTGCTGGCGAATCTGCTGGCGGCCCTGGGAGATGTGCAGGCTAACCCCGAGGTCCGGGCGGTTGTCTTACAGGCCGAAGGCCGCTCCTTCTCCACCGGTGGTGATGTACTCGGCTTCTACGAACACCTGGATTCCATCCAAGCTTATGCTTGGGAAATTGTCGGTCTGCTGAACCGGGTTATGCTGGCCATGATCGATCTCCCCTGCCCCATTGTGACGGCCGTCCAAGGAACGGTTACCGGCGGTTCTCTGGGCCTGGTACTAGCCAGCGACATCGTCTTGATCGCTCCAGAAGCCAGCCTGACCCCCTATTATGGTCTCGTTGGTTTCAGTCCTGATGGCGGCTGGACGGCTATGTTGCCGGATATCATTGGCGTCCGGCGAGCGGCCGGGGTCCTGTTCTTAAACCAGACAATTAGCGCCCAAGAGGCTGTCAGCTGGGGTATTGCCTGCCGGATGGTTCCTGGGGAAGAGCTCCGCTCTGAAGCGCTTGCTGCCGCCCAGAAAATCTCGGGGATGAAATCGGGCACTATTCGCTTCTCAAAAAAGTTACTCGAAGGCGATCGAGATAAACTAGCCGAACGATTAGAAAGTGAGCGTCAATTCTTTGTGGAACAGATCGCCACTGAGGAGGCTGGAGAAGGGTTGTCCATTTTTTTGCAGAAGATGAAGGTTAACCCAAGCCAGGCAGAGATAAGCCAATGAAAGGCTTAGTCGTCGGGCAGAGCGCCCACACCAGGCGGATTTTTACGGCCGCCGATATCAACAGTTATCGCGCTTTGACCGGCGATAACGGGCTAGAGTTCGGCGCCGCTGGGCCGGCTGGGAAAAGGGCTACCGTCCCCGGCCCCCTGCTCGGCGGACTATTCTCCGATCTACTGGGAACCCGTTTGCCGGGGCGTGGGACAAATTGGCTGAAGCAGCACTTCACCTTTCCTAGGCCGGCCTATTTAAACGAGCTATTAACAGCCGAAGTAAAGATTATCCACCTGCGACCGGAGAAAGCATTGGTTAACCTGCGCACAATGTGCAAAAATCCGGCCGGGGAGATTGTCTGTGAGGGAGAAGCATTGGTCCTGGTGACCGATTTGTTAAACTCCTCTCGCGTCCAGTGATTGATTATGGTTAAAATACATTTATCGATGGTTAAAACACGATTGGAGGCGCCTATGATCTGACGCAACGCTTTACATTTAGAAGGGTTTGGCAATCAGCAGCTAAAATTCGAACACGTTAGGTCTTGTTTCGCTTGATTGCCTGAATCTTGCCAATGAACAATCAATTTACGGAGGAGAACGCATGAAAAGGCAAAAGAATCTTATATTCATCTTGTCCCTACTTCTGGCAGTGGCCCTGGTTTTGGTCGCCTGCGGTGGTGACGAGGCGACCCCGGAACCCACCGAAGCGCCAGAACAACCGACTGCGGTCGCGGAAGAACCGACCGAAGTCCCTGCGGTTGAGGAACCTACTGAAGAACCCGAGGAAGACATGGCCAGCGATGGCCTGACTTGTGACGAACCGGTCAAGGTCGGCGTCATCACCGATGAGACCGGGGCACTGGCAATTTATGGCGCCCATGTCCTACGCAGCTTCCCCTTGGGCATGGAGTATGCCAGCGGCGCCCCCGGCGTCGAAGGGGATGGTTACACATCCTACATGCTCGAAGGTTGCGAGATCCAGATCTACAATCGGGACGACCAGAGCAATCCCGAGATTACGGCCACAGTCGGCCGGGAATTGATTGAAGATGTCGGCGTCGACGTCATTATCGGCACCGTCAGCTCAGGGGCCACGGCCACCTTACAGGAATTGGCGGCCGATAACCAGGTCCCCTTGATCGTTGCCCCAGCTGCAGCCAACGACATCACCGGCATCAACTTCAACCCGTACACCTTCCGCACCAGCCGGAACAACTACCAGGACGCGGTCAATATCTGCGAGTATGTCACCCAAGAGTATGACACCTTCGTTCAGATCGCTCCTGACTACGCCTTCGGTTACGGCGGCGCCCAGGCTTTCCGCGACGCCTGCACCCTCTTTGGTGGTGAATTCGTCGCCGACGACATCTTCGCCCCCTTAGACACCACGGACTTCACCCCGTATATGGAGCAGGTCCTGGAGGCCGGCGCTGAGGCCTTCCTGGTCACCTGGGCCGGCGGTGGGTTTATTCCCATGATGGCTTCGGCTGAAGAGTTGGGTGTCCTCGATGAGGTCGCTATGGCGTCCGGTTTCGTCGACAACGTGGTTCTACCGGCCTTCTTCTCCAACGCTATCGGCTCCACCAGCGGTATCCTCTACCATTACACCTTGCCGGATAATGAGGTAAATGACTGGTTGGTCGAGGCTTCCTTGGGTTCAGCCGGCGTGCCGCCGGATCTCTTCGACGCCGACGCCATGAATGCCGCGCTGCTGCTGACCGAGGCGCTGAAGGCCACCGGTGGCGACGCCAGTTCCGAAGCCTTGATTGATGCTATGGAAGGCATGGTCTTCGAAGGTCCCAAGGGTACCATTCAGATTCGAGAAGAAGACCACGTAGCCATTCAGGACATGTACATCGTTACCTTGCTCAACGTGGACGATCCCGAATTCCGCTTCTACGAACCGGTAGCGACCAACCGGCCCAACGTGCCCTGCCTCTTGCCCGAGGAATATCAGGATCGTTGCGGCGATCTGTCCGTTGGCGCATTAGGTGATCTTTCCGAGATCTCGGCCGCCGAACCGGAAGAAGCGGTGGCAGAAATGGCTGCTGCCTGTGACGAACCGGTCAAGGTTGGCCTGATTACCGACGGCACCGGCGCCCTGGCAATCTATGGCGCCCACGTCTTACGCAGCTTCCCCTACGGGCTGGAATATGCCAGCGGGGCTGAGGGCGAGCAGGTCGGTGAAGACCAGATCAACTACATGCTGGACAATTGCCCCATCGAGCTCTATATCCGTGACGATCAGAGTAATCCCGAGATCACGGCCACGGTCGGCCGGGAACTAATCGAGGATGTAGGCGTTGACGTCATCGTCGGCACCGTCAGCTCAGGGGCCACGGCCACCTTGCAAGAGTTGGCGGCCGACAACCAGATCCCGCTGATCGTCGCCCCGGCGGCGGCCAACGACATCACCGGCGTCAACTTCAACGAATACACCTTCCGCACCAGCCGGAACAATTACCAGGACGCGGTCAATATCTGCGAGTATGTCACCCAAGAATATGACACTTTCGTTCAGATCGCTCCCGATTACGCCTTCGGTTATGGCGGCGCCCAGGCCTTCCGCGACGCCTGCACCCTCTTTGGCGGTGAATTCGTCGCCGACGACATCTTTGCCCCCCTGGACACCACCGATTTCACTCCTTATATGGAGCAGGTCCTGGATTCCGGCGCCGAGGCCTTCCTGGTCACCTGGGCCGGCGGTGGTTTCATCCCCATGATGGCTTCGGCTGAAGAGTTGGGTGTCCTCGATGAGGTCGCTATGGCATCCGGTTTCGTCGACAACGTGGTTATGCCGGCCTTCTTCTCCAACGCCATCGGCTCCACCAGCGGTATCCTGTACCATTACACCTTACCCAACAATGAGATCAACGATTGGTTAACCGAAACCACGACGACCCGCGATGGCGTGCCGCCGGATCTCTTTGATGCCGATGCCATGAATGCCGCGCTGCTATTGGCCAAGGCCTTGAGGGCTACCGGGGGCGATGCCAGTGCCGCGGCGCTGATTGCGGCCATGGAAGGGATAGAATTTGATGGTCCGAAGGGCCTCATCTACATCCGGCCGGAAGATCACGTGGCCATACAGGATATGTATATCGTCACCTTGCTCAACGTAGACGACCCCGAGTTCCGCTTCTACGAACCGGTGAAGACCAACCGGCCGGACGTCCCCTGCCTGCTGCCTGAAGGACTGCAGGATCGTTGTGGCGACCTGCCTGTTGGCAGTCTTAGTGGAGAGTAAGTTGTAAGCGTATAATGTGAGACGTGTTGTGTGGCAGAAGATAACTTCCCCGCCAGGCAACACGTTTCACTATAAAGTCGCGAATCAAAAGATCCTGCAGGTCTGACCCGCGGTCTTTAGCCGAGGTAATGGCTTGATTATAGACCTGCGGGGTTTAAAGGACTTCGCGTTCTCTATCAGTTTTGTACTGAAACTCAGTACGGAGTTGCTTCATGTCCGATGAAATTCTGCTGGAAACCCAGGAACTGCGCCGTGAGTTTGGGGCGCTGGTCGCTGTTGATGATGTGAGCATCCAGGTCAAAGCCCAGACGTTGCATTCGATTATCGGACCTAACGGCGCCGGAAAAACGACCTTCTTCAACATGCTCAGCGGCAATATCAAGCCGACCAGCGGCAAGGTGCGTTTTAAGGGACACGATATCACCAATCTGCCCATGCACAAGACCGCCCACCTGGGCATCGGCCGCTCTTTCCAAATAACCAACCTCTTCCCCAATCTAACGGTCATGGAGAACATTCGCCTGGCCGCCCAGGCATTGGGGCGAGACAATTTTAAGATGTTCCGCTCTCACCGGCGCTACAAACGGTACGAGGAAAGGGCCTGGGAGGTGATCCAGCAGGTTGGACTGGCCGAGCGCGCCCTCAGCCTGGCCCGGACGCTGCCGCATGGCGACCAGCGCAAATTAGAACTGGGCATGATCCTGGCCCCCGACCCCGAGTTATTACTGCTCGATGAACCCACGGCCGGCATGGCCTCAGAACAGGTGCCCGAGCTGATCCAGCTCATCCAGGATATCCAGGAAGCAGGGCAAAAGACCGTCATGCTGGTTGAACACAATATGAACGTGGTCATGAGCGTATCCGATGCCATCACCGTCATGCATTATGGCCGGGTGCTGGCCGAAGGGTCGCCGGCCGATATCGCCGCTAATGAAGAGGTTCAGACCGCTTATCTCGGTAGCCTCTACAGCGCCGAAGAGGTGGGCACCGCAGACATGGGCGAGGAAAAAGATGGATAATCTCCTGGAAGTCCGCAATATCCACACCTTTATCGGCCAGTTTCATATCCTGGAAAATGTCTCGGTTAATGTCCCCCGGGGCAGCATCACCGTCTTGCTCGGCCGGAACGGCGCCGGGAAGACAACCACGTTGAAATCCATCCTGGGCCTGACGCCGCCCAGCGAGGGTGAGATCATCTTCGATGGGCAGGAGATCCAGGGCCGGCGAAGTTTCGATATTGCGGCCACGGGGATCGGCTTCGTCCCCGAACACCGGGCCATCTTTCGCGATCTCAGCGTCGCCGAAAACTTAAAGATCGCCGAACGAAAAAAGGGCGACCTGGCCCGGAAAGAGGAACTCATCTTTGACCTCTTCCCCGACTTAAAGCGGCTGATCAAGCTGCCCGGTACCAGCCTATCGGGCGGGCAGCAACAGATGCTGGCTGTGGCCCGGGCTTTGGTGGCCGACAACAAGCTACTCTTGATTGACGAGCCCAGCGAAGGCCTGGCCCCGGTGCTGATCGAACAGATGATGGCGGCTATCAAACAACTATCGGCCGAGTCCACAGTTCTACTGGTGGAGCAGAATTTCATCGTGGCCAGCCAATTGGCCGAACATTATATCATCATTGAGGAAGGACAATCGGTTAAAGCCGGACTGATAGCCGATCTGGCTGAGGATAAGGAGACGGTCTATCACTATCTGGGCGCTGCCTGATGAGGTTGCTAAATAATCAAGATAATCAGTTAGAGTTAAGGGTCCAACCATGAGTACATTTCTGAAAAGGAATAGAATACGACTGATTATGCTGGCCATTCTGGCGGTGCTCTTTATCACCGCCGCTCAAGGGATGGAGGGTAGCGATTGGGTGATTACCACCTTGCGCGGCCTCTCGGTAGGCGCGGTGATCTTCCTGGTCGCGGCCGGGCTATCGCTAATCTTCGGCCTGATGGATGTGCTCAACCTGGCCCATGGCGAGATGTTTATGATCGGGGCCTACATCGGCTGGACAGTCTACGTCCGGCCGGACTCCTTTGTGGACATGGTTACCCCCATTTTTCTTCTGGTCGCGGGCTTTGTGCTGCTGCCGGTTTGGAACGCCTTACTCGACCGCCTGAAACTCCGCCAAAAGACCGCTCAAATCTGGCCCTGGCTGGCCATAATATTGGCCGTCTTCATCCTGTACGTGACGCTCGTTCGTTACCCAGTCTCGATTTGGGATCACGAAGTCTATGCCGAGAGCCCCATCACTTATGCTTTGGCTCTTAGCCAAAATTTATTGGTCTTGCCCGAGGCGCCGATCTTCGAGGATATCAGCCCGGCGGTGGCTTTGCTGGGCACACTCCTGGGGGGCATGGTACTGGCCCTGGGTATTGCCGGTCTGGGCCATCGTAAACAGCAAACAGTGACCCGCACGCCGATCAATACGCGAGCTATCGGGTTAGCCGCGGTCCTGGTAATTATCGCCCTACTATTTTTTGCGATCAACGACCGATTAACGGCCCAACTTCTGGCCACCAGCACAACCTGGCGTTTTTTCCTGGCCATGGCTGTCGCCGCCTTGAGCGGCGTCGTGCTGGGTACGCTCGTCGAAGTCACCGCCATCCGGCCCTTGTATGACCGGCCTATGTACCAGATTATGATCACCCTGGGCATCAGTTTTATCGGCCTTGAGATGGTGCGCAGTATCTGGGGGCGGCCCGAATTTACCATGCCTAAACCGGAATTATTCGCCGGCAGCGGCGAAGGATGTCCGGCCGAGAGCATCGGCGAATTGCTGGCCAACAAATGTTCGACGGTTCTTTTATTCGGTAGCCGGGTGCGCACTTATAATGAAATATTTGTCATCTTGTTTGGTATATTGGTACTGGTGGGTATCTGGCTGTTATTACGCTACACCCGCATCGGCATGATCATCCGCGCCGGCGTACAAGACAGCGAGATGGTCGAGGCCCTGGGCATCAACGTGCGCCAGGTGTTCACCCTGGTCTTTGCCATGGGCGTTGGCCTGGCGGCCATGGGCGGGGTTCTGGCCGCACCCTCCATGGGCTTATCCAACGGTATGGGCACGAACCTTTTGTTGCTGGCCCTGATCGCCCTGGCCATTGGCGGTCTGACCAGTTTTCCCGGTGCGGCCGTGGGCGCCATCCTTGTCGGCCTGATGCAACAATTCATCATCAAGTACGGCCAGATCGGCATCAACCTGCCTTTCTTGGAGGAACCTTTCAAACCCTCCCCCCCGCTGGTGCCGGCTTCGGTTGTGTTGTTGATGGTCATCGTCTTGCTGGTAATGCCCAAAGGGTTATTTGGCCGGAGCGATTAACAGGAGTTTTTGGCAATGCAAAGTACCGTTCTAACAGTGGATAGCGGCTCTCGAAGCCTAGGCAACTGGTTCAGGGAAAATTTAGGGATAATTGCCAGCCTGATCGTTCTACTGGCCCTGCCCTTTTTTGTGGCACTAATCGACGGCCAATCTTTTGGCGATATGCTGGCCAACGAGAACGGCCAATCCAAGTTCATTCAAAGCCTGGTGATCGAGATCTTCATCCTGGCCATCTACGCCATCAGTTACGACCTGATCCTGGGTATCACCGGCATCCTCTCCTTTGGTCATGCCATGTTCTTTGCCGCCGGCGCTTACGCGACAGGGATCGCCCTCAAGAACCTGGAACTCGGCCTGGCCGGCACCTTTTTGCTGGCGGTGGTCGTCGTCGGCCTGGCCAATGCCCTGCTCTTTTCCATCGTGCTGCCCCGGGTCCAGGGCATCACCTACGCCTTGGTAACCCTGGGCTTCGCCTCCGTCTTCCACATCATCATCCAGTCCAACGAACTGAGCACATGGACCGGCGCGGATGTGGGCTTACAGGGAATTAACCCCCCGGCTCTCCTGGATACCAATGCCGATCGTTTTCGTTTTTATGTCGTCAGCCTGTTCGCCACCCTGATCATCTACCTGATCTACCGCCGTTTTGTCGACTCGCCCACCGGCCGGGTCTGCGTTGCCGTCCGCGAAAATGAGGACCGGGCCCTAATGTTGGGCTACAACACCTTCTACTTCAAATTTGCCGTGTTGATCATCGCCTCGATGACGGCCGCCTTTGCCGGCTTTCTGCATGCGCTGCACCAGCCCATCGTTAGCCCCAATGTCGCCAGCCTGGGTTGGACGGTAACCGCGCTGCTCATCATCTTGATCGGCGGTGTGGGCACCCTGAGCGGCGCCCTGGTCGGCGCGGCCGTCTTCCGTTTGCTCGAATACTACCTGGACAAATGGTTCGGGGGGATCGCCAGTTTCCTGCTGGGCGCCGTATACATTGCCCTGGTGCTCTTCATCCCCTACGGCATCGTCGGCACCTGGCGGGCCAAAGCAGTACAAAGGAAGCAGGGTTGGGAATGGGTGTTAAAGTTGTTGGGTTTCATCCGCGGGGAAAAAGAGCCTTCGTAAAGGTCAATGATCTATATCCAATAAGCGAACTTAAAGGAACTCATACCTATCTCTTGAACGAGACCCGAGTGCCCATCTCGACCCTTTGCCAATAGATGCCGTCAACGCTGCCACCGTAATTTAAGAAAAGCAATATTAAGCGCGGCTTGTGGCCGGCAAGCTGTTCAACCGCCGCCCCATAACTCTGTACCTGCTGCCGGTATTTTTCCATATCTGGCAGTGCCCGCAAGACGGCCTCGTCCCGCAACCGATCGGTTTTATAATCCACCACGGTCCAGATGCCATCTTTCAGGTAGAGGACGTCGATGACGCCCTGTTTAACCAGGCCTTGATCGTCTAGCAGGCTATAAGGTAACTCGTGCAGCCGTTGCTCGGCCGTCCCCATCTCGGCGTACAAGGGGTGAGCCTTGAACTGAGCTAACATACGCCCTGTTTCCTTGACGGCGTCCCGCAAACGTTCCTGATCGGCCAGCCCATACTCGCGGGCTTTGGCCGTGACCCAACGCTCAAAGCCTTCACCGGGGAAGCGCCAATTCTCCAGGGCCTCATGGACCAACAGACCTACGATCCGGGCCGGGGCCCGCGGCTGCCTGGCGGCCGGTATGACTCGCCAGACTCGAAGGGGTGGCTCCTGTTCCCGCCGCCGGCTCTCCTCATCCAGCTGTTGGTGGTCCGGCTCTATGGCCGCCAACAGGGCCGGCGACCAGCTTCCCGCCGGATCTCCCTGGTGAAGGATCGAGGCGGGCCGCCGGAGGGCCGGGTATCCGGGTTCGAACACCGTACAGGCCACCGGCGTATCCCCCACCACCAGGTCGTAATGGTGCGCCCGGTCACCATCGCTATCATGAGGGATTTCCAACGCTTGTAGCCCCAGAGGTGCGGCCAGATCCTTCAGCCAGCCAGCCAGGTAGCCTGGGCGGCCACTTTGCCCGAGACGAATACAGCCATTTAAGATCAGCTTTTCCTCGACCCGGGTGGCCGCCACATAGAGTAAACGCTCGGCCTCGGCCGCTTCCTGGTCGTCGGCCTGTTGTTTCAACTGCCGGTACAGACCGGGCAACCGGTCCTCTTCGTCGGCCAGTTTGGGCAGCACCCCCAGCGCCGGGTCCAGGAATAGATCATCCCCGGCCGGGCTTTTATGATTGATATCCCCCAGGACGACGATGGGAAACTCCAGCCCTTTGGCCGCGTGAATGGTCATGATGCGCACCACGTCGCCGGCCGTGGCCCGTGCTTCTCCTTCTCGAGAGGCGCCAGAGCGTAGATTGCTCACATATTCCAGGAATTCGTGCACGGCGACCAGGCCACTGGCGTGGGCGTCGGCCAACAGTTTGGCCACATTGCGGGCTGGCCGGGGATAACCAGCCTGGAGCAAAGCGGCCCGGTAATGGCTGTTGTCTAAAAAGGCTTTGAGCAGCGTCGCCACCGGGGTCCGGCCGGCCTGGCGATGCAGAGGGAGGATCACCGCGATGGCTCGTCTAATCTGGGCATCTTCTCTGTCCTGTAAAAAGGACCAGAAAGTATCGCTCCGGCCGGATTCAGTCCAGGCCTGGGTCAATTCGAATAGTTCCGCATCAGAAAAACCGAATACCGGGGAACGCAGCAGCCCTACCATGGCCAGGTTATCCGAGGGGTCGTTCAGGGCTTGCAAGGCATTCAGTAGATCGCGAATTTCCGGCCGGTCGAAGAAGCCCCGGCCGGCCACCGTGAGATAGGGAATGCCGGCCTGGTCCAGGGCGTCTTCATAAGGGCCAAAAGAGGTCGACGCCCGGCAGAGGATGGCTACCCGGCCGTAATCATCAGGGTTAAGTTCCTCAAGCAAGGTGTTTACCAGCGCCTGGGCAGCGCGGAATAAAGCACCATCCCCCTTGGAACCAACAGTGAGTTGCAGCGCAATATAAGGGGAAAGAGTCCCGGGACGCGGCGCCGGCCGGTAGGGGATCAGGGGTGCGAACGGCTCCCGCCAGGGACGCTCGTCGTCCTCCACTTCGCCCAGGACCGGCCGTAATAGATCATTCAAGCCCTCTATCAGGGCGCGATGGGCCCGGTACGAGGTGGCCAGCGCATAGGCCCGGCCGCCGGCTTCCTCGATGCTTTTGCGCTCCTCCCGGAATACGGATACATCGGCCCCTCGAAAACGATAGATCGATTGTTTGGCGTCACCGACAATAAATAACTTTCCCTGGTCCCCATTGATCATATTCACCAGGTCACGCTGGCGGCTGTTGGTATCCTGGTATTCGTCGACCAGGATGGCGGCGATCTCCTGTTGCCAGCGCCGGCGAACATCGATCCGGTTACGTAGAACTTGTAAAGCCATCTCTTCTAAATCGTCAAAATCAAGCGCCTGTCTTTCCGTCTTGAGCCGGCCGTAGGCTGTCTCTGCTTCACTGAAGAGTTGGTGCAATGCCGGCATGGCTTCAGCCAACAACCGGTCTAATTCCAGGTTGATACCTCCTCCGACCCACCCGGCCAGCAAATCATCATAGATCCCCTGAAGTTCCTTAATTGCCGCCTTGGGATTGGCCGGCGCCCAATTGCCCATTTTGCCAGCCTGTTTCATATTCTTACGCAAGATGGCCAAGCGGGTCGAAATCGTCCCCCAATCGTTTCGAGCGCGAGCCTCCCCGATCTCATCCCAAATAAACAGTAGTTCGGCCAGCGGCCGGGCCAGGCCATCACCTGCGGCTTCAGCCCGGGCCAGCGACCCATCAGTCCGTAGGTCCAGCAGGTCGGCAAAGGCGCTCTGCACCTGTCCATCGTCGAGGAAGTCCTTAAGCGGCGGTAGCAACTGCTCCAGCCAGGCGGCCCAAAGATCGTCGGGCCGGTCCTCAAAAGCCAGGCTCGCTTGCAGCCGCCGGTTCAACAAATCTAACAAAAGGGAGCGCAATTTCCATTCACCAAACAGGGAGAAGAGGGGCATGGCCAGGGGATCATCGGCCGCCCAGGCCAGGGCTTCCTCCAGGGCCTGAGCGGTCAGGAGGCCCGCCTGTCCTTCATCCAGCACGGCAAAGCGGGGATCGAGGGCGGCCTCGGCCGGATGGGCGCGCAGGATCTCGGTACACAGGTAATGGATGGTGCCAATGCGGGCGGCGTCAAGCTCCTGGTAAAGCGACTGCCAGCGCCGGCGTTCGGTGTCTGAAAGGTCGGAGCGGCTTAGATATTGGTCCATCACCGCTCGAACCCGGTTGCGCATCTCCCGGGCTGCCTTGCGGGTAAAAGTGATGGCTACAATTGAGCGTAGGGGCAGCCCCTCGGCCAGCAGGGAGAGGTAGCGGGCGACCAGCGTGCGGGTCTTGCCCGTGCCCGCCCCGGCCGTCACCACCACATCTTGTCCCCGGGCCAGGATAGCCGGCCGCTGTTCTTCGTTGGGTTCCATCTGGCTGATCAGTGGGTGCACCGGCTTACCTCCTGGCCCTGGCCCGGTATTGCCAGCAGAAAGATGCCGCCGGGCACCATT
>Ga0307376_10004698_pt1 | contig 12436 bp, 15 predicted proteins | sample TR2MG_FD_202536 | JGI IMG/M metagenome (GOLD analysis project Ga0307376, IMG submission 202536) | Soil microbial communities from Risofladan, Vaasa, Finland - TR-2 | ecosystem: Environmental > Terrestrial > Soil > Coastal area > Acid sulfate soil | place: Finland: Risofladan, Vaasa | collected... | reverse complement strand
GATGACGGAAAAAAGAATCATGACCGCCACGGTGGGGTTGCCGGCGGTCTTTTCGGTGAAATCGAAATTCCAGAGGAAAAAATCCTGCACGAACTGGCCGAGGAGACAGATCACGCCGCCGGCCAGAAAGGCCCGGGCCGAGTTCCAGAGGACCGGGCGCCGGGGCTCCCTGGCCCTGGCAAAGGCCTGATACTGCTGTTGTACAGGTGTGAGCTTCTTTTTCTTCTCGTTGGACACTGACCGTCACCCCTTATCTGCGGAGCAGAGGCTCCAGTTCCCGGACCGTTTGCGCCAGGACCGCAGATGAATCTCCATACATCCTTCTGGCCGCCGGATCCCTGGTCTCCAGGGCGTACAGTTCCAGGTCCGCCTGACACTTCTTCAAAGTCAGGAAAACCAGGTCTTTGGTTTTTGGTCCGGGCACCCCAACGGCGTCATCGAACAGGTCGAGGTAGAGCTGTCCGGCGTGATCCACCTGACCGATAAAAACATTCTCGGGTGCTACGCCGGCCTTTTCCAGTTCCGTGTGCAGCCAGCCCCTGTTCAGTCCCATAGCGGTCAATGGTTCGTCCATCATGATACCGTCTAGAATGACGGTTTGGGGTACACTCTCCTGGCCGCAGGCGACACCCATAATCCGGGCCGTGGCGGGAGCGCGGTCTTTTTTCAGGAGCACACTGACCTCCCCATCGGTCTCCAGGGAGGCGAATTCCACGTCGGCAATGTTGAAGACGTTTTTCTTGCGCAGCTGGCTCAGGAGGTCCTCGGGGGTCAGGCGGACTCCCAGCAGGCTGTCCTCCAGCACCTTGCCGTGGTTGATCAACACCGTTTCCTTCCCTTGGACCACATCCCGCATGGTCTTGTATTTGAGGGACAGGAAATGGACGGCAAGGGAGAAGAGGGTCCAGACCGCCAGGACGATGAGACCGTAGGCCAGGTTGGGCACCAGGTTTAGAGAAATGGTAACGGTGGTTCCGCCGAGGACGATGGCCGTAATGACGTCAAACATGGTTAAGCGGGAGGTTTGTCTTTTGCCCAGGAGGCGGGTGACGAAAAGCAGGAGCACGAACAAACCGGCCGAACGGAGCAAGATGTTAAACCAAACAGGCATCCGGACCGCTCCTTATTTCAAAAGCCTTTGTATTGCGGTTCGGCGAACTCCAGGAACCCGGTTCTTTTTTCCATAGCCGTGACCACCCCGGCGATCTGACGTGCACTGCGGTCGAGCACTTCCCTGTTTTCAGCATTTTTCTCTAAGGAAGCAAAGGTTTCTATGGTGGCCTGGGCTCCTTTGAGACTGGCCAGGGTTTGTTTGACGTTGCTGGCGATGGTCATGCTTATCCCCTTCTTGGAATCGGTCCTTGCCTAAAGCCCCTGGGCCGGGTCCGCCCGACCCGGTCCAGGGGGGATGGCTTTCTGTCTAAAAACCCTTGTACTGTGGCTCTTCCTGCTCGATAAAGTTGGCTCTTGTCTGCAAGAGATCGACAATTGATTTGGTTTGCATGGCGGCATTTGTGTAAAGGTCCTTGGCTTGCTGGTTCTGTGTTTGAATCGCGAAAGATTCCAGGTTGGCCTGGGCTCCTTTCAAATTGGCTAGACACTGTTTCACTTGTGAGGCGATGGTCATAGCTGTTTTCCTCCTCCGATAAACGGGTTATGGAAGCTATGCTACCCCCGGACCGGGATTTTATGCTGCATAGTAGATTCAATTATTTACAATAATATTTACATCTAACACGCGGAGCCAAGACGTAAGGTCAGGTACTAATTTACAGGGGAGGAGTAACATGGTTCTCAGTATCATACGCACCATTATTTTGTTTGCGGCGGTTGTGATCAGTCTGAGAATAATGGGCAAGAGGCAGGTGAGTCAGCTACAACCCTACGAACTGGTCATCGTAATCATGCTTTCGGCCCTGGCGGCCATCCCCATGGAAAATACCGGGGTTCCCCTCGCCAGTGGTCTCTTCCCGATTGTGACCTTACTGGTACTCCAGGTTCTCCTGTCCTATACCGCCATGAAGAGCGAGCGGGCCAGAGGGGTAATCTGCGGCATACCCAGCATCCTCGTGAGGAACGGTAGAATAGAGGAGCGGGAACTGTCCCGGCTCCGTTACAACGTAAACGATTTACTGGAACAACTGAGGAGCAAAAACGTGCCCAATATTGCCGATGTGGAGTTCGCCATTTTGGAGACCAACGGGGATTTGAGCGTGTGTCCGAAATCGCAAAAAAGGCCGGTGGTCCCGGCGGATATGAGCTTGCCAACGGTGTACGAGGGTCTGCCGGTTACCCTGGTCATCGACGGGCTCATCCTGGCCAAAAACCTGGCCGGGCTCAATCTGAGTGTGGACTGGCTGCGATCAGAGCTGCAAAAGTTCGGCATTACTGACTTGAAGGATGTGTTTTTTGCCAGCCTGGATACCGAAGGCAAGTTGTTCTACCAGGAGAAAACCCCGCCTGTTAGGAGAGCCATGTAAAGAGTTTGATTGAGGGTGACAACTATGAAACTTGTATGGGCAGTTCTCGCCGTTTTTGCGGTTATCGTTTCTCTGGGCTTTTGGGCCGACTATTCGCTGAATGCCTCCATCGGCCGGTTATTGCAGAATGTTGATCTGACAGCCCAGGCGTTGAAGAGCAACCAGTGGGACGCCGCCTACGGGCAGAGCCTGCAACTGGAAACAACCTGGGGCCAAACGACGGGCTGGTGGCCGGTGGTTCTGGATCATGGTGAAATTGATATTGTAAGATTCGACGTGGGCAGGTTGAAGGAATATATCGCCGGGAGAAACAGTGCCCTTGCCCTGGGACAGGTGGAGGAACTGCGGCTGAAATTGGAGCATATTCCAGAAAAGGATGCCATAACCCTGAGAAATATCTTATAGCAACCGGCGCCAGTGAGTTGCCCGTTGGCTCCCCTTCCGGCCTTTGGCCGGGGTTGGCTGGTCAATTGGCTGGTTGCGGAAAACGGATAATTGGCTCTTTTCCCCACTGCAAGGAGCCAATATACTGGTAGAAACGATCCAATTGACGGGAGGGACTGGTATGCCTTATGCTTTTGCCCAGAGGGTTGGCGGGATGGGTGGTTCGGCCATCCGGGAGATTCTGAAAATCACCGAACGCCCGGATATCATTTCCTTTGCCGGGGGGTTGCCGGCTCCGGAGATGTTTCCCCGGACCGGACTGGCGGAGGCCTTTGCGCAGGTGCTGCGGGAAGAGGATGGCCTAGCCCTGCAGTACAGTTCCACCGAGGGCTACGGGCCGCTGCGGGAATATATAGCCGGCGTCATGCGCCAAAAGGGCGTGGCGGTTACGGCGGAAGAAATCCTTATCACCTCCGGCTCCCAGCAGGGGTTGGACCTGGTGGCCAAGTTGTTTCTCGATCCGGGTGATGTCGTGGCGACGGAGCTGCCCGTTTACACGGGCGCCCTCCAGGTGTTCCGCAGTTACGAGGGCCGCCTGAAGGCCATACCGGGCGATGAGCACGGCCCGGACCCGGTGGCCCTGGAGATTGTCATCCGGGAGAGCCGTCCCAAGCTGATCTATCTGGCGCCGACCTTCAACAATCCGACCGGGATGACCGTGAGCGAGGCCCGGCGGCGGGCCCTGGTTGTCCTTTGCGAGAAATACGCGGTGCCGTTGATCGAGGACGATCCGTACGGCGATCTGCGCTACAGCGGTATACCCGTGCCGCCGGTCAAGGCCTTCGACGCGGGCGGGCGGGTGATCTACCTGGGCACTTTCTCCAAGACGGTGGCTCCCGGACTCAGGCTGGGCTGGGTCGCAGCGGAAAGGGAACTGGTGGCCAGACTGGCGCTGGCCAAACAGGGCGCCGACCTGCACACGGGAACCCTGGTCCAGCGGGCCCTGCACCGCTACCTTACCGGTTCGGACAGCGGGGGGCATGTCGAGGCCATCCGGCGGGAGTATGGCCGGCGCCGCGACGCCATGGCCGGTGCCCTGAACGGAACGTTTCCTCCCGGTATCCAATGGAACGAGCCGGAAGGGGGTATGTTCTTCTGGGTTACCCTGCCCGCTCATCTGGATGCCGCCGAGCTATTGCCGGAGGCGGTGGCGGAAAAAGTGGCTTTCGTGCCCGGTGCCGCGTTTTTCCCGGCCGGAGGCGGGGAGAATTTCCTGCGGTTGAACTTTACCAACTCGCCACCTCCGCTGATCGGGGAGGGTATCGGGAGGCTGGCCCGGGTCCTGGCCAGGCATTGGTCCGGCTGACCATTTGAATAAGTGTTGCCGACAGGAGAAGAGCATGAATATCTTTCTTGACCGGACCCACGGAGAACCTCTCTATCTGCAGATCAGGAATCAAATTCGCCAATTGATTCTTTGCGGCTCCCTGCCGCCCGGCTACCGTTTGCCCTCCGAGCGCGGGCTGGCCGGTCTCTTGGGCGTGAACCGCAGCACGGTTACCGGCGCCTACCAGGAACTGGAGGCCGACGGTCTCGTGGAGTCCCGGGTGGGCCGGGGAACCACCGTAAAGCCGCAGGCGGGCGGGAAAGAGGGGGGCGATCCGGCTGGCCGGCCACTTGTCTGGAAACATCTTTTCAGCCGGCAGTGTAATCGGGTGACCAGCCCGTTGATCAGTGACATTTTCGAATGGCTGAACGCGGACGGGGTCATTTCCTTTGCAGCCGGCGTACCGTCCGCCGATCGCCAACCAGCGCGGGAATTTGCCTGTCTGTATGGGGAGTTGCTCTCCCGCCGGCGCAACATCCTGGAACACAGCCCGACGGCCGGGTATTGGCCGCTACGGGAATACATCGCTGATCACATGGCCCAAAGGGGCGTCCGCACCGGTCCGGAGAACGTAGTCATTGTGGCAGGTTCCCAGCAGGGGCTGGACCTTATCGCCCGGGTTCTCCTGGAGCCGGGCGACGTGGTGGTCGTCGAGGAACCGTCCTACCTGGGGGCCATCGGGGTGTTTAGAGCCGCCGGGGTTCGGCTCCTGGGTGTGCCGGTGGACGAAGAAGGGATGCGGGTCGACCTCCTGGAGCGACTACTGGAACGCTACCGCCCCAAGCTCATCTATACCCTGCCCACCTTCCAGAATCCCTCCGGAGTGACCATGAGCCGGGAGCGCCGGTTGGCGTTAATGCAAACAGCCTACCGCCACCAGGTTCCCGTGCTGGAAGACGACGCCTACAGCGAACTTTACTACGACGGTATCCGGCCACCGCTCCTGAAGTCTCTGGATCCCGGGGACCAGGTCATTTACCTCAGCACTTTTTCCAAAATCCTCTTCCCAGGCTTGCGGGTGGGCTGGGTGGTGGCACCGGCCGAGGTAACTCGGCAGTTGGTCCTGGCCAAACAACTGGTGGACCTGCATACCAATACGCCGGCCCAGGTGGCACTGGCCGAGTTTTGCCGGCGCAAGCTCTTAGCCGGGCACCTGACCGGCGTTAGAAAGGAATACGCCCAAAGGCGGGATGCCATGCTGGGGGCCCTGATCGAGTCGGCTCCTCCGGGTCTGGCCTGGAACCGGCCCCAGGGGGGTTACTACGTCTGGTGTTCCCTGCCGCCGGTAGTGACGGCCACCCGCCTTCTGGCCGCCACGTCCGAACGCAAGGTGGTCTTTCTCCCGGGGGATGCTTTTTTCGCCGGCAGCGGGGGGAGCGGTTTCATCCGCTTAAGTTTCTCCGCTTGCGACGAGGAGACGATCAGAAAAGGAGTGGCCGTCATCGGCGAGGTTTTGGGGGAGTTGTGCCGCCGGTCGGCCAACGAGGAAAAGGAGAAAAGGGGGGGTGCCGACCTTATGCCCCTGACCTGAAAGTTGCCTTCAATTGTGGAGTCCGGGTATTACCGCCAGCAGAAACGCTCATAGGGTTTCTACGGGATGTGGCCGCTATGGGAATGCTCAAACATTAGATAATTCAACGAAGGTAAAATTAGTTGGAGGGGGAAATACATGAAGATAATTGGCTTGATCGGAGGGATGAGTTGGGAATCTTCATCCGAATATTATCGCATTATTAATGAAGAAGCGAAGCATAGGCTCGGAGGTCTACATTCGGCAAAATGTATTCTATATAACGTAGACTTTGCGGAAATAGAGATCTGCCAGCGAAATGGTGAATGGAAAAAGGCTGCCCGGATCCTAAGAGATGCTGCTCGTGGCCTTGCGGCGGCGGGCGCGGATTGCATCGTTATCTGCACAAATACTATGCACAAAGTGGCTGACGATATTCAGTCAGGGATCAGGATTCCATTGCTTCACATTGCAGATATAACGTCACAACAAGTTCTGTTGAATGGAATCAAAACAGTTGGGCTGTTAGGGACAAGATATACAATGGAGGAGGATTTTTACAAATCCCGTTTAGAGGCTCACGGGATAAAGGTTTTGGTTCCGAATGAGGCCGATAGGGAAATAGTAAATGCAGTAATTTATAACGAACTGTGCTTGGGACAAATCCTGGATGAATCGAGAGCCAGATATAAAAAAATCATTCAGAACTTGATAGAACAAGGTGCGGGTGGAATTATCCTGGGTTGCACGGAAATCGGCCTATTGGTTAAGCCTGAGGACTCCGTAGTGCCTTTATTTGATACAACCCTGATTCACGCACAAGGCGCTGTAAGCTTCGCGCTCGATTGATGAGAATTACCGGGGAGTCTTAACCCGTGCCGGTCTGGAATTAGTCAAAACTATAGACCGTTGGCCGGGGAAAATGAGCCATATAAATGGGTCAATGAAATAAGTATCGCACTCTGGGTTGTTTATGTGTTGGGAAGGTGAGGTTTGTTTATGAAACGGGAGTTCTATATTGTCGACGTATTTGCCGAAGAAAAATACGCCGGCAACCAACTGGCGGTATTCTTGGACGGTCATCTGTATTCTGACAGTGAGATGCAGAAACTGGCCGGGGAAATGCACTTCTCGGAGACGGTGTTCATCTTCCCACGGGAGAGTTCCGGCCACATCTTCAAAGCCCGGATCTTTACCCCGGCGGACGAGATCCCTTTCGCCGGCCATCCTACCCTGGGTACCGCCTACGTTATTGCCCGGGAGATTCTCAAAGACAGGGTGGAGGAAGTGGTTCTGGACCTGCCGGCCGGCCGTATACCCGTCTCTCTGACCTACGACCCGGCGGGAGAGATAGAAAACCTGACAATGAGACAGCTGGAACCGCGGTTTGGGCCGCTGCTCAATGCCGACATGGCGGCGGCTGCCTTGAACGTGCCGCCGGCGGAGATTGATCCTCGTTTTCCGGTACAGGAGGTCTCCACGGGCATGCCCTTTCTGATTGTGCCACTGCAAACCCTGGCGGGTATCCGGTCGGCCCGGGTGAACTTGGAGGAACTGAACCGGTTGTTTGACCGTTTCGAGTCCCGCGCCGTCCTGGTCTTTTGTCCCGAGACCTATGACCAGAAAAACACCCTGCACGTGAGGGTGTTTGCTCCTTGCCTCGGTGTCCCGGAGGATCCTGCCACCGGTAGTGCCGGCGGCTGCCTGGCGGGCTATCTTTTGAAGTACGGGTATCTCGGTGCCGGGCAGATCGATATCACGGTGGAGCAGGGTTATGAGGTGGGGCGTAAGTCGCTGCTGAGGCTGTCGGGGAACGTGGCGGAAGGTAAGATCAGCGTTTTTGTCGGCGGCAGGGTGTTCACCGTGGCGAAAGGCTGCTTGCTCTAAACCGATCGGACGGGGCGAATGTTGATGTGGCCGCAGTTTGGAATGAAAAACGGGTTATCCGAAATTAGTATATGCTCGTGGGCAAGACTTGCGAAGACGTCGAACGCTCGGTAGCTATGTTTGTAAGGGCTCGTAGTAGGGTCTAATCGGTCGCGAAGATAGACTTATGGTGATAACATTCTATGGAGTTGGTGTAATGATGAATTTACTGGGTATTAATAATGTATATTCAGCTAGCGGGAAAGTAGATCCTCAAGTGGGAATAGACATCGCTAAAATTGCCGGCGATGAACAATTGGGGCTATATTGTGCGACGTTGGGGCCGCATAAGAAGGTTGGGGCCCACTTTCACAAGGAGGGCGTTGAAATCTATTTGATTGTTGAGGGGTCGGGAATAATTCATACCGGAATAAGTGCTATTAACGGACAGGTTTCCTGGAATCCCTCGGTACCTGTGCAAAAAGGCGATGTGTTTTCAATAACACCAGGGCAAGTTCACCAACTTGAAAATACAGGTGATGATAACTTGTTGTTAGTTTTCGGCTGTCCTGCATCTCATCTAGGCAATGATCGTACTATGGTAAAAGGGATTGAAGACTAATATCTGTGCAGCGTTTCCGGTTTAAAAAATTGAGATGCAGCAGATATAGCAGAATCGGCCCAAAGGCGCGGCTGGATCAGCCGCCCTTCACCTGTTCGATCAGTTGTTTGAGGATTTGTACCACGTCACCGACCATGCCGTAGGTGGCCACCTTGAAAATAGGGGCATCCGGGTTTTTGTTGATGGCCACGATGATATCCGCGCCCTGCATGCCGGCCACGTGCTGGACGGCGCCCGAGATGCCGCAGGCAACGTACAGCCTGGGGGAGACAGTCTTGCCCGTCTGCCCGACCTGGTGGGCATAAGGGATCCAGCCTTCTTCGACCGCTGCCCGGGAGGCTCCCACCACGCCTCCCAGCAGGGCGGCCAATTCCCGGACCAGGGAAAAGTTTTCCGCGCTGCCCAGGCCGCGGCCTCCGGACACGATGATGGAGGCATCCTCCAGGTTGACTGTTTCCTCGTCTTCAGCCGTAAACCCTAACACTTCGGTACGGGCTTTGAGAAGTTCAGGGCCGACCTCCAGCCGGACCACTTCGCCCCGGCGGCTGTCGTTTTTGGGTGCGGCTTTCAGCACTCCCGGCCTTACTGTGGCCATCTGGGGGCGGTGGGACGGGCACATGATGGTGGCCATGATATTGCCGCCGAAGGCGGGACGCGTCTGCAGCAGGTTCCCGCTGTCCGGGTCGATGTCCAGTGCGGTACAGTCGGCGGTCAGCCCTGTACGTAGGCGGGCAGCCAGGCGGGGGGCCATGGAGCGCCCGGTGGCGGTCGCCCCGAACAGCAGGATCGATGGGCGGTATTGTTTAACCGCGGCGGCTAAAACAGCCGCATACGGTTCATCCCGAAAAGCGGCCAAAGCGCTGTGTTCAGCCACAAAAACCCGGTCTGCTCCATAGGCGATCAGCTCTTGAGGGAGAGCGCCCAAGCGGTCGCCCGCCAGCACGGCGCCCAGGCTCTGGCCGGTCTGATCAGCCAGCCGGCGACCGGCCCCGAGCAACTCCAGCACCACCCGGGCCGGGCTACCGTCCCTGATCTCGCCAAACACCCAGATGCCCCGGTACGCGGATGCGTCTACCAAGGAACCGGCATCAGCGCCCGGCCGTTCGATGGCTCCGGACGGGCAGGCTTCGACGCAGGATCCGCACAGGTTACAGGCGTCGCCGAAAACGGGCAGGCCACTTACCATGGTCACGGCATTGTAGGGGCAGGCATTCAAACAGGCCTCGCAACCGGCGCATCGATCCGAATACAGCTTCATCATCACCTGGCGGCTTTTCACCCCCGCCGCTGCGGACGGGGAGGAAAGCGCCGCGCCTCCTCCGCTATGTAAATGTTTTTACTTAGATCGCTTAGGAACAACCATGTATAATCCTGGCTGATTGCAGGGCGGCTATTAGGGCCTTGGCCTGTTCCTCGGGGCTGCCGGCCAGGAACTGCCCCTGGCGTTCCAGTTCGGGGACGAAGCTCCTGGTCACCTTGGTGGGCGAGCCTTGGATTCCGATCCGCCCGGCGTCCAGGTCGAGGTCGGCTGCTCCCCAGACGGTGACCGGCTGGATTTTGGCCCTCAGGCTGGCCCGGTACGAGGGCAGGCGGGGCTCGTTCAACTCCTTCACCACGGTCAAAAGAGCGGGCAGGGAAGCGGAAGCCTGTTCGTAACCGCCTTCCAGTAGGCGGGACACCGTTATGGCAGCCGGTGACACCTCGTTTAAATGGCTTACGTATGTAAGATGGGGAATGTCCAGCCACTCGGCGATCTCCGGGCCCACCTGGGCCGTATCTCCGTCAATGGCCTGCTTGCCGCATAAGATTAGATCGAAGTCGATTTTCTTGATCCCCACGGCCAGGGTGTAGGAGGTGGCCAGGGTATCGGACCCGGCGAAGGCCCGGTCACAGAGCAGCACCGCCCGGTCGACGCCCAGAGACAGCGCCTCCCTCAGCGCTGTTTCCACCTGGGGCGGACCCATGCTGATCACCGTCACCGATCCGCCGAACCGTTCTCTCAGCAACAGGCCCTCTTCGATGGCGTTAAGGTCGAACGGGTTGATGATACTGGGAACACCCTCCCTGATCAGGGTGTTGGTCTCCCGGTCGATCTTCACTTCCGAGGTGTCGGGGACCTGCTTGATGCAGGTTACTATGTTCAACTCACGCACCACCTGAACTACTTACTCAACATGAAAAAGAGGCCGGTCTACCATTCGTCCCGTTCCTTGATCAGCTCGGCGGCGATGATGTTGCGCTGGATCTGGTTGGTGCCCTCGTAGATCTGGGTGATCTTGGCATCCCGCATCATTCTCTCCACCGGGTAATCCTTCATGTAGCCGGCGCCCCCCATAACCTGGACGGCGTCGGTGGTCACCTTCATGGCGACGTCGGAGGCAAATACCTTGGCCATGGCCGCAGCCTTGGAAACGCCTTTGGCACCGGAATCGATTGCCCGGGCCACGCTGTAGACCAGTGCCCGGGCCGCCTCGGTCTGGGTGGCCATGTCGGCCAGTATATGCTGGATCGCCTGGAACTGGATGATCGGCTGCCGGAACTGTACCCGGTGCCTGGCAAACTTGACGGCCTGGTCCAGGGCGCCCTGGGCGATGCCCACGGCCTGGGCGCCTACGCCGGGCCTGGACTGGTCCAGGGTTCGGCCGACCACGATCAGGCCCATACCCTCCCGGGCCAGTAGGTTTTCCTTGGGCACGCGGCAGTTGTTGAAGACCAGCCCGACGGTGGAGGAGGAGCGGATGCCCATCTTGTTTTCCTTCTTGCCAAAGGAAAAGCCCGGGGTGCCCTTCTCCACGATCAGGGCGCTGACGCCCCGGGCTCCCTTGGCCCGGTTGGTCACGGCGATCACGGTATAGACATCGGCTTCCCCGCCGTTGGTGATCCACTGCTTGGTGCCGTTAAGCACATAGTAGTCACCGTCTTTCTCGGCGGTCGTCTCTTGGGCGAAGGAATCGCTGCCGGCGTTGGCCTCGGTAAGAGCAAAGGCGCCTATCGTTTTCCCGGCCGCCACCCCGGGCAGATATTTGCTCTTCTGTTCTTCGGTGCCGAACAAGAGGATGGGGATGGTGCCGAGCCCGGTGCCGGCGAAGCAGATAGCCACTCCCGAATCGACCCTGCTGATCTCCTCCACCACCAGGCAGAACGCAAACATACCCCCACCCAGGCCGCCATACTCCTCCGGGATGTACACCCCGCAGAGGTCGGTCTTGGCCAGCACTCCCAACAACTGGCGGGGGAACTCGCTTTTCTCGTCCAGGGCGGCCGACGCCGGGGCGACCCGCTCCCGGGCGAAACGACGGGCTATTTGCTGGATCAACTCCTGCTCGGGGGTGAGAAAGTAGTTCAAGTCAAGTCCTCCTAAAAGCCACAACAAACCTCGGCAACTAATTCCAGCAGACCGCGCCGGCTCCCAAAGATATCCTCCGGCAAAGAGGCCACTCTCCGGCCGTCCCCTGATGGTAAATATGAAAGTGGACACCCTTGTACCAGGGTATCCAGGGCTGTCAAGCTTTTTTAGCTTAGCATACAGGGGGAAGATCTGTCAACAAAGTATTGGGTGCGGCCAAGGGTGAAGGGGGTTTTGGAAATTATTGCCGGGAGTAGTGAAGGAATGTAGTATATAGATCGAGTAATATTGGGCTATGCGAAAGCCGCCCGGGACGCGGGCGGCTTTCGGTTGTCGTCTAATGATGTTTCTTGTTTGTTTTGGCCTCCCGGCTACCGGGTACAGCCCCGTGCCCCTGGTTCTCCGGCGGAAGGACTTGGCCGGTCGGATCATTGGCGAGAAAAGCGGGCGGAGTGTAAGAACTCAGTGGTGCCTTAGCCTTCTTGTCTTTCTTCTGGGCCATTAATATCCCCTCCTGAAGGTAGAATAACCCGAAATACATGTTAATATGTCACTCATATTTCCCCTGCTTTGTGCAAACATTAGAGGTAGAATTGCTTGGGGGAATTGCGAGTGTCTGAACTCGAGGAGCTCAAAACAAGAATTGAAGAATCGCGGGAAGAACTACATAAATTAGCGGAAAACAGTAATACACCGGAGCAGGAATTGTTAAACGCCAGCCAGGTATTGGATGTCACCATAAACAAGTATTACCTGTTGTTGGCAAGAGAAACGGCCGGTGAAGACTTGTCTCTTTCGTCACGGTAAAGACCGGTTGCCGTGGTGCATTATTTGGGTCCAT
>Ga0307376_10004688_pt1 | contig 12448 bp, 10 predicted proteins | sample TR2MG_FD_202536 | JGI IMG/M metagenome (GOLD analysis project Ga0307376, IMG submission 202536) | Soil microbial communities from Risofladan, Vaasa, Finland - TR-2 | ecosystem: Environmental > Terrestrial > Soil > Coastal area > Acid sulfate soil | place: Finland: Risofladan, Vaasa | collected... | reverse complement strand
CTCGGCCGCAGCTTCGCCGCCCCGGCCTTCCGCGCCGCGGACTTCGAGGCCTGCCTCTGGAAATTGCGCGTCGAAGAGCGCAGGCGCAGCTCGGACCGCGCTCGCCTCGCCGGGCTCGAGCTGGGCGCCTCGCTGCGCGGCGAGTCCTGGCTCGACCGCAGGCCTGCGGGAGAGGCTTCTTCGCTCGCAGGCCTGAGCCTCGCCGAGGTCGTGCGATTCTGGAAAGACTACGCGGCGGGCCCCGGCCTGAGGATCCTGGCGGTCGGAGGCGTCGATCGGGAGGCCCTGGTCGCCCGGCTCTCGAGCCCGCAGGGACTCGCCCTCGGCAGCCTGCCCGACTCTCGCTCTCTCGCCGTCGCAGGCCCGCGGGCGACCGCCCCCTCGACCGCTTCCGCTACCGCCCCTGCGACCCTCCCCGCTTCCGGCAGCGGGGCTCCGTCGGCCCTCGCCCGGACGGTGGCGCTTTCGCTGCCGGCCGAGGCTCCGCCCCTCATCGTCAAGCCGGTGCCCGGCTCGAGCGGATGGGCCATCGCCCTGGGCGAGTACGACGCTCCCTCGATCGCCTCCGCGGACTTCGCCGCGCTCCGCGTGGCGACGACGGCGCTCGGCGATCTCCTGTCGCGGGAGCTCGGGACCCTGGGCGGCCGCGAGAGGCTGAGGCTCGTTCTCGACGCCGGCGGCCCGGGGGCGGGCAGCGTGGAGCTCAGCGGAGGCGCCGACGCCGACGCGGCCCTGGGCTGCTTCGAGCGAGCCCTGGCCGAGCTGGTCTCGGGGCGCTGCGTCGACCCGGTCTCGCCCGACGGCGCCCTGACGAGCCTCGCCGCGGCCCTGAGCTACTATCGCGAGCGCGGCATCGTGGATTTCTACGAGCCCTTCGCGCCCTCCGGCGCGATGGCCGACGAGCTCTCCCGCGTAGTCGCTTCGGGCGCCGAAGCCGCGGAGTTCTACAAGACGGCGGGCCGCATGGCCGCGGTCAACGCCTCCGAGGTCCGGCGCGCCGCCGCGAAGTACCTTTCGCCGGGCGCCCTGTCGTGGATCGCGCTGGGCGATCCGAGTCTCCTGGACTCGGTCGCGGCGAAGCTCGCCGCGAAGCGCTGACTAGTCGTCCTCTTCGAGGGCTAACACCGAAGGGACGGCGCGCACGGCCTTGACCACCTTGCGCACATCCTCCTTCGACTCCACCTCCATGGTGAAGGATCCGGCGAGGGTGCCGTCGCCCCGCTCGCCCAGGCGGCCCTCGCGCAGGCGGCCGCGGAATTTGTGCACGGCGTTCTCGATCTCGCTGAAGAGGTCGGCCGACTTCTTCGCGGTGAGCCTGAAGCGGGCCGTGACGAAGGCGGTCGACTCCTCCCAGTGCACGTCGATCCGGCGCTCGGGGAAATCGGCTATGGCCCGCACCGACCGGCAGTCGGCGCGGTGCACGATGATGCCCCGGCCGCGCGACACGTAGCCGACGATCTCGTCGCCGGTGACGGGGCTGCAGCAGCGCGCGATGCGGATCATGAGATTCTTGGCCCCGCCGATCGCCACTCCAGCCCGCTCGTTACTCAGGGCCTCGCCCTGGCGCGCGACGTGGAATTCGACCGTGGCCCGGCCGCCCTCCTCGGTCTCGCGATGGACCGGAGCGGCGCCGCCGGCCGGCCGCGGCTCCTCGGCCTCGCGGCCGCCGGGATGCGCCGGGGCGTGGGCGCCGGGATGCCGGTCCTCGGCCTTCGCTCCTTCCTGCGGCGACTTGCGTCCGGCGACGATGTTGCGGTCGATCGCGAGGGCCTGGCCCGACTGGACGAGCCAGGAGCGGATCTTGGAGCGCGCCTTGCTCGTGCGCGCTATGCGCAGCCAGTTCATGTTGGGATGGGCCTGGGGCGAGGTGAGGATCTCGACGACCTGGGTGTTCCGCAGCTCGGCGTCGAGGGGCACGATGAGGCCGTCGGACTTGGCGCCGACGCAGTGGCTTCCGACGTCGCTGTGGATGGCGTAGGCGAAGTCCAGGGGCGTGGAGCCCGAGGGCAGCTGGATCACGTCGCCCTTGGGCGTGAACACGAAGATCGAGTCCTTGAGGAGCTCGCGCTTGATCTCCTCCAGGTAGGTCGCGCCCTGCGACACGAAATCGCCCCACTCCTTGAGCCGGTTGACGAGGGGAAGGTCGGAGGGCCGGGGCATTTCGGCGGCGCTGCCCTTCTTGTAGAGCCAGTGCGAGGCGATGCCGTTCTCGGCGACGCGGTGCATCCCGGCGGTGCGGATCTGCACTTCGAGCAGGCGGCCCTCGAAGCACATGACCGTCGTGTGCAGGCTGCGGTAGCCGTTGGCCTTGGGCATGGCGATGTAGTCCTTGAAGCGGCCATCGATGGGCTTCCACAGCCTATGCACCATGCCGAGGAGGGCGTAGCACTCGTTCTCGCCGGCGCAGATGAGCCTGAGGCCCAGAAGGTCGTAGAGCTCCTCGGCGCCCTTGCCCTGCCTGCGCATCTTCTGGTAGATCGAGTAGAAGTGCTTGGCCCTGGCCGAGACCTCGACCTCGACCCCCTCGGCCTCGGCCGCGGCGGCGATGCTCGACTCGACCCGCGCGAGGTAGGCCTCGCGCTCCTCCTTCTTCGCGGCGACGATGTCCTTGACCTGGTCGAAGGCCTCGCGGTTGAGGGCCTTGAGCGAGAGGTCCTCGAGCTCGTCCTTGAGCCAGCTGATGCCCAGGCGGTCGGCCAGGGGAGCGAAGATGTCGAGGCACTCGGCGGCGATCGCCTTCTGCCGCTCCTCGCCCAGGTACTTCAAGGTGCGCATGCTGTCGAGCTTGTCGGCGAGCTTGACGATGATGACGCGGATGTCCCGGGCCATGGCGAAGAGCATGGTGCGGATGGTCTCGGCGGCCTGGACGGTCTTGTTCTTGGCCTTGAGCGCGGCGAGGCGCGACACGTCCTCGACGAGGAGGGCGAGGGCCTCGCCGAAGCGCTCGGCGAGTTCGCGCTTGCGCGACTCGAGGCGCCCGCGGCGGGCTGCCTGCTCCCCCTTCCCCTGGGGCCGCGGCTGAGGGCTCGCCTGAGCCTTTCCCGGCGGGCCCGCGGCCGGCTTCCGGGCTTCCTCGGGCTCGGCGCCCTCGGCCTCGTCGCGGCCGGCCTGGGTCTCCTCGAGCGCGTCGTGCAGGAGCCCGGCGAGCACCGAGTCGAGGTCGAGGCCCATGTCCAGGAGGGTGCGCGCGACGCGGAGGTTGTGCTCCCAGGCCGGCTCGCCCGAGGCGCGCAGCTGCCCCGTCTTGAGCAGGGCCAGGTAGTCCAGGGCCGAGTCCACCCGCCCCGGCTCGGCCGCGGGAAAGGCGGCCGCGGCCGCGGCCGCGAAGGATCGCATCAGGTCTTCCACGGCAGCCTCCCGCGCGTTATGCGCTCGATGCCCGCCAGGTCGGAGAGGGTCGCGACCTCGGCGAAGCCGGCTTCCTCGACGATGGCGCGCAGGGCGCCCGCCTGGGAGCCGTCGGCCTCGAGGAAGATCCAGCCGCCCGGCGCCAGGGCCGAGCGGGCCTGCGGCACGAGCCGGCGGTAGAGTTCCAGGCCGTCTTCCCCGCCGTCGAGCGCCAGGCGCGGCTCATGGCGCAGCTGGGGCCCCAGGCTCGCGAGCTCGCCCGAGGGGATGTAGGGCGGGTTGGCCGCTATGAGGTCGAAGGTCCCCTCGACGGATGAGAGGAGGTCGCTCCGGACGAAGCGGCAGGGCCCGCCGGGGCGGTCGGCAGGCAGGAGGAGCCCGGCGTTCTCCCGGGCGAGCTCGAGGGCCTCCTCGGAGAGGTCCGAGGCCGAGAGTTCCCAGAGCGGGCGCTCGGCGGCCAGGCTCAGGGCGACGCAGGCCGAGCCGCAGCAGGCTTCGTGGACGCGCAGGCTCGGACGGTCGGCGCAGGCCTCCAGGGCCGCCGCGACGAGGGTCTCGGTCTCGGGGCGGGGCACGAGGACGCGGCGGTCCACGCGGAAGCGCCGCCCCCAGAACTCCTTCTCGCCCAGGAGGTAGGCCACGGGGATTCCCGAGGAGCGCTCGGCGATGAGGGCGCGGTAGGCGGCTTCGGGGTCCGGGCCGAGCGTGTCCGGACCCGCCGCGAAGAGGGCCGCGGCGTCGAGGCCGAGGATCTTGCCCAGGAGGAGGGAGGCGTCCAGGAAGGGCGTCCCTGAGCCCCCGAGGGCCGCGACGCCGTCCCGGAGCGCTTCCCTCACGGTCATGTGGCGCGGCTCTCCTGGCCCTGCTCGGAGGAGGAGGCCCTCATGAGCTCTTCGCGGGCGGAGCGCACGAGGCCGTCGATGATCTCGCCGATGTCGCCCTCCATGGCGAGCTCGAGCTTGTAGAGCGTGAGGTCGATGCGGTGATCGGTGATCCGGTTCTGCGGGAAGTTGTAGGTGCGGATGCGCTCGGAGCGGTCGCCCGAGCCGACCATGCTCTTGCGCTCGGCCGCGCGCTCGGCCTGCCGCTTGGCGTCCTCCAGCTCGAAGAGCCGGGCGCGGAGTATGCGCATGGCCTTGGCGCGGTTCTTGATCTGGCTCTTCTCGTCCTGGCAATGGACGACCAGGCCCGTGGGCAGGTGGGTGACGCGCACGGCCGAGTCGGTCGTGTTGACGCTCTGCCCGCCGGGGCCCGAAGAGCGCATGACGTCCACTCGAAGGTCCTGGTCCCGGATCTCGATCTCGGTCTCCTCCATTTCGGGCAGCACCGCGACGGTGACGGCGCTGGTGTGGATGCGGCCCGAGCCCTCGGTCGCGGGCACGCGCTGGACGCGGTGCACGCCCGACTCCCAGCGCAGGTTCTCGTACACTGCCTCGCCGGTGATCGAGAAGACGATCTCGCGGAAGCCGCCCAGCTCGGTGCCGCTGGAGTCCATCACCTCGATCTTCCAGCCCCGCCGGTCGGCGTAGCGGGAATACATGCGGAAGAGATCGGCCGCGAAGAGCGCCGCCTCCTCGCCGCCCGTGCCCGCCCGGATCTCCATGATCGCCGGCTTGTCCGCGAGGGGATCGCGCGGGGCGATGAGCTCCTGGAGCTTGGCCTCCAGGGCCGCTTTGCGCTCCTCGAGGCCGCGCAGCTCCTCGCGGGCCAGGTCGCGCATCTCGAGGTCGCTGTCGTCCGAGGCCAGCTCGCGCGCGCCCGAGACCGCCTCCGCGAGTCCCTTGTAGTCCTCGTAGGCCCGGTCGATGACCGCGAGGCGGGAGCGCTCGCGCATGAGCTCGCGATAGCGCTGGGGGTCCTTGGCGAGATCGGGCTGGGAGACGGCCGCGTCGAGCTCGCGCAGACGGGCGGAGAGCGAATCGAGCTTGTCGATCACTTAGTCGCTCTCCTTGAAGTAGGAACAGGAATAGACGACGATCTCCATTCCGGGTTCCTCGCCGTCGGGCACGCCGGCGATGCTCTGGCCGAGCAGCTTCTGCAGGCGGCAGTCGCCGTCGGCCGCGCAGAGGGGGCAGGCCCCGTTGCCGCGGGGGTTGATCTCTAAGGTCATACCGCGATGGTAGCGAAAACTCATGCCCGCGGCAATACGCGCGCGTCCTCGACGCGCGCCTCCCGCGGAGGCGAAGACTCCTACGGAGGCGGAGCCTTGACGCTCCATTTTGCCCCGTCTACGATGACCGCCACGTATCGTCACCGATCGGAGCGTCAGCGTCATGAAAGTGGCCAAATTCGGGGGAACCTCGGTCGGCAGCGCCGCGGCCATAGCGAATCTCGTCGAAATCGTGCGAAGCCGCGGCTTCCGCGTCGTCGTGGTTTCGGCTCTCTCGGGGGTGACGGACAAGCTCGTCGCCCTGGGCCACGAGGCCGCCGCCTCCGACGGCGCGTGGACCGGCTCCTTCGAGGCCCTCGGCGAGCGCCACAGCGGCGTGATCTCCGCCCTCTTCCGGCCCGAGCGCGCCGAGGCGGTCGAGGCCTCCATAGCCGCGGAGCGCCGGGAGCTGCGCGAGCTCCTGGGCGGGCTGGCCCTCGTGGGCGAGCTGTCGCCCAGGAGCCTCGACCTCGTCATGAGCTTCGGCGAGCGCATGTCGGCCACGATCGTCGCCGCGGCCCTCGCCGACCGCGGCATCCCCGCCAGGCCCGTCGACGCGCGTTCCCTCATCGTCGTCGACGGCGACTTCGGATCGGGCCGGCCCGATCCGGCGAAGACCCGGGAGCGCGCTGCCTCGGTCCTGGCTCCCTTCCTCGACGCTTCGGACACCCCAGCCGAGCTGCCCGTCGTCACCGGCTTCATAGCCGCCAACGAGGCCGGCGAGACCTTCACCCTGGGGCGCGGAGGCTCGGACTACACGGCCTCGATCATCGCGGCGGCCATCGACGCCGAGGAGGTCGAAATCTGGACCGACGTCGACGGCATCCTCACCGCCGATCCGCGCAAGGTGCGCGACGCGTTCAGCCTGGAATCGATCTCCTACCTCGAGGCCATGGAGCTTTCGCATTTCGGCGCCAAGGTCATCTATCCGCCCACGATCCGCCCGGCCTGCGAGCGCGGCATACCCATCCGCGTGCTCAACAGCTTCAATCCGGGCTTCCCGGGCACCGTGATCTCCGGCCTGGCTGCGCCTTCCCGCTACCCGGTGCGGGGCATTTCCTCCGTCTCGCAGGCCGCGCTCCTGAGGCTGCAGGGGCCGGGCATGGTGGGCGTGACCGGCATAGCGGGCCGGCTCTTCGGCTGCCTCGCGCGCCGCAGGATCAACATCATCCTCATCTCGCAGGCTTCGAGCGAGCAGTCCATCTGCTTCGCCGTGGCCCAGCACGACAGCGCCTCGGCCCTCGAGGCCATGAGGTCCGAGTTCGCCGCCGAGATGGCCGAGGGCAGCATCGAGAGCCCCGTGGCCGAAGGCGACAAGACCATTCTCGCGGTCGTGGGAGAGGGCATGCGCCACAGTCCCGGCATCTCGGGCCGCGTCTTCCACGCCCTGGGCCGCGGCGGCATCAACGTGTCGGCCATAGCGCAGGGCTCGAGCGAGCTCAACATCTCCTCGGTAGTCGACTCGGCCGACGAGGCCAAGGCGCTCACCGCGGTGCACGACGCCTTCTTCCGCGCCGGGACTCGATCGGTCAACGTCTTCATCGTCGGCACGGGCCTCATCGGCGGCGCCCTCCTCGAGCAGATGCGGCGCCAGCGCGCGGCGCTCCTGGAGGACCACGCGATCCGGCTCGAGCTCGCCGGGGTGGCCGACACGAAGAGGATGCTGCTGCGGAGCTCGGGCCTCGACCTCGCCGATTGGCGGGCCCTGCTCGCCTCCGAGGGCGAGAAGACCGACCTCGCTCTCTTCGTCGAGCGCCTGCGCGAGGCGGGCCTGCCCAACGCGGTCTTCGTCGACTGCACCGCGGGCGAGGACGCGCCCGCGCTCTATCCCGGGCTGCTGCGCCGGTCGGTCGCCGTGGCCACGCCCAACAAGCGCGGCAACTCGGGCAGCCTCGCGGCCTACCGGGAGCTGATGGCGGCTTCGCGCGCGGCCGGCGCGCCCTATCTCTACGAGACGACGGTGGGCGCCGGGCTCCCCGTCATTTCGACGCTCCACGACCTGCGAGTCTCGGGCGACCGCGTCACGAGGATCGAGGCCGCGCTCTCGGCCACCATGGGCCACATCCTCTCGAACTACCGCGGCGATCGCGGTTTCGCCTCGCTGGTCCGCGAGGCGAGGGAGAAGGGCTACACGGAGAGCGATCCCCGGGAGGACCTCCTGGCGGCGGACATCGCGCGCAAGGCCCTCATCCTGGCCCGCGAGCTCGGCTGCGAACTCGAATACGGCGACGTCGCGGTCGAGCCGATCCTGCCGCGAAGCTGCGCCGAGGCGAAGGACCCTGACGCCTTCCTCGCCTGCCTGGAGCGGGAGGAACCGGCCTTCCGCGCCCTCCGCGACCGCTGCCTGGCCGCGGAGGGCAATCTCGTCTACGCAGCCACGATCACGGAGGGGCGCATAACGCTGCATCTCCGGGAGGCGGCGGAGGGCGATCCGCTCCACGGACTTCACGGCGCCCAGAACGCCGTCGCCTTCTACACCGAGCGCTACGGGGAGCGGCCTCTCGTGGTGCGCGGCCCGGTGGGCGGCGCCCAGATCACGGCGGGCGGGCTCTTCGCCGATATCCTGCGCGTGGCCCGATCGACGCAGGAATGGTACTATCCATAGTAACTTGACCCGGGATTCGATGATATGCTACTGTGGGAGCCACGATGAGGGAGATGCAAGGGAAAGGGGTTTCCGCGGCGGCTCAGGGCCGCGGGACCGCGGCCGGCCGGCCGGCGCGCCTCGGGCGCGTCCCCTCGCCTTCCCTCCGCTTTTTCCACCTCTACTGCTTTTATCCCGCAGCGCGCTCCTTCGCTGCCCGGCCGGGCGGAGCGAGCGGCACGTCGAGCTAGGCCGGCACCGGTGACCGTTGGTCACCAGGGGCCGTCGGTCCCCATCCGGCCCCCGAGGCACCGAAGCGCCGCCTAACGCGCGGTAGGCTCGGACAGCCCCCGGGCACGACAGCTGCAGGAGCGTCCCATCCATGAAAGACCTGAAACTGACCGGCTCGAGGCCCGGCGCCGAGCGCACCGTCATCGACGTGGCGGGCGTCCGCGTGGGCGAAGGCCTCGTCGTCATAGCGGGGCCCTGCTCCGTCGAGAGCGAGGACCAGACGGTCCGCACGGCCGTCGCCGTGAAGGAGGCCGGAGCCAAGATGCTCCGCGGCGGCGCCTTCAAGCCGCGCACCTCGCCCTACGCCTTCCAGGGCCTGGGCCTGAAGGGCCTCAAGATCCTCGACAAGGCCCGGCGCGAGACCGGCCTGCCCATCGTGACCGAGGTCATCGACACGCGGGACGTGAGCTGGGTCGGCGAGTACGCCGACGTCCTGCAGATCGGCGCGCGGAACATGCAGAACTTCTCCCTCCTGCGCGAGGCCGGCAAGTCGGGCAAGCCCATACTCCTGAAGCGCGGCATGCACTCCACCCTCGAGGAATGGCTCAACTGCGCCGAGTACATCCTCGCCGAGGGCAACGGCCAGGTGATCCTCTGCGAGCGCGGCATCCGCACCTTCGAGACCTTCACCCGCAACACCCTCGACCTCAGCATGATTCCCGCCGTGCACAGCCAGAGCCACCTGCCCATCTTCGTCGATCCCTCCCACGGCACGGGCCTCCTCGACATGATCGAGCCCATGAGCCTGGCCGCCGTGGCCGCCGGCGCGGACGGCCTCGAGATCGAGGTCCACATCGACCCGAGCTCGGCCCTCAGCGACAAGGACCAGCAATTGAGGCCCGAGGCCTTCGCCCGGCTCATGAAGCGGCTGACGCGGGCTCGCGAGTTCATCGAGGAAATGTACGCCCGGGAGGAATCATGACGCCCCACGACCTGTACGAAGACCTCGACCGGATAGACGCGCGGCTCCTGGCCCTCCTCAACGAGCGCATGGAGCGCTCCCTGCTGCTGCGCGCCTTCCCCGACGGCGCCGAAGACGCCGCCCGACACGACGAGGGGTCGGTCGAGAGGGCCCGCCGCACGGCCCTCTGCCTCGCGGGGCCCGAGTTCGCCGCGGGCGTCTACCGCAGCATAGCCGGCGAATGCGGACGGCTGCGCGCCTCGGACCTGCGCACGGTGGCCTTCCAGGGCGACCACGGGGCCTACAGCGAGATGGCAGCCCGGGCCTGGGACGCGAAGGCGGCGGCCGTTCCCTTCCGCGAGTTCGTCGACGTGTTCGACGCGGTGCAGGACGGGATCGTCGACTACGGCATCGTCCCCGTCGAGAACACCCTGGGCGGCCTCGTGGGGCCGGTCAACTCCATCCTCGTCTACGCCGACCTCAAGATCGTCGCCGCGGTGGACATGCCCGTCGCGCACTGCCTGCTCGCGCCCCCCGGCGCCGACCACCGCGAGATCCGCGCGGCCTACTCGCACACGCAGGCGCTCGCGCAGTGCCGCCGCTTCCTGGCGCGCAACAAGCTGGAGGGCCGCACGGCCTACGACACCGCCGGCGCGGCGCGCCGGCTCGCCGAGGAGCGGCCGGCCGGGGCTGCGGCCATCGCGAGCCGCTTCGCCGCCGAGCTCTACGGCCTGGAGATCATCAAGGAAGACATCCAGGACGCCGAAAACAACCGGACCAGGTTCTTCGTGCTCTCGCGCTCTCCCGCCCTCGAAGCGGGCGGCAAGTGCTCGGCGGTCTTCTTCACCGAGGACAAGGCCGGCGCCCTCTTCCGGGTGCTCGAGCTCTTCGCGCGCTCGGGCATCAACCTGACGCGCATCGAGTCCGTGCCCAATGTGCCCGGCGACTACGCGATCTTCCTCGACTTCGAGGGCTCGGACCGGGACCCTCGCGTGGCCGGGGCCATCGAGGAAGCCAAGGCGAGCGCCCGCGAGTTCCGCCTCCTGGGCTGCTACACCGAGAGGAGGCTCTGAGCGTGCGCATCTTCATACTGGGCACGGGGCGCATGGGCGTCTGGCTGACCGAGGAGCTGTGCTGGGAGCACGAAGTCTGCGTCCACGACGCCGACCTCGAACGCATGAAATACTTCATCAAGGTGAAGCGCCTTCTCGACGTCGCCGAGGTCCGCGACTTCGATCCCGAACTCTTCATCAACTGCGTCCCCCTGGGAGCCACGGTGGAGGCCTTCGAAAAGCTCCTGCCTTTCCTGGGCGAATCCTGCATGCTCGCCGACATCGCCTCGGTCAAGACCGGCCTCGCCGACTTCTACCGGCGCTCGGGACATCCCTTCGTCTCGACCCACCCCATGTTCGGACCCACCTTCGGCAATATCCGGGACCTCTCCGACGAAAGCGCCGTCGTCATCTCGGAGTCCGACGAGGCCGGCAAGGAATTCTTCCGCTCCTTCTACGCGCGGCTCGGCCTGAAGCTTTTCGAGAGCGACTTCGAGGGGCACGACGCCACGGTGGCCTATTCCCTGGCGACCCCCTTCGCCTCGACCATGGTCTTCGCCGCGTGCATGAAGCGCCAGGCCGCGCCGGGCACCAACTACAAGCGCCACATGGCCATCGCCAAGGGCCTCCTGTCCGAGGACGACCGGCTCCTCGCCGAGGTCATGTTCAATCCCTACACGATCAGGCAGCTGGAGCTCATCAATTCCAAGCTCACGTATCTCACCCACATCATCGCGCAGCGGGACTTCGAGGAGATGAAGAAGTTCATCGACTCGCTGCGGGCGAACATCAAGGAATGAGGCATGAAGGATTTCAGGATCGCGATACTCGGCTGCGGCACGATAGGCGGCGGCGCCGCGCGCGTGCTGCTGGACAATCTCGAAGAGTTCTCCAGGAAGGCGGGCAGGCGGCTCGTCCTGGCCGGCATCGTCACCCGCTCGCCCGCGAAGTCCTCGCGCACGTACGGCATTCCGCGCGAACTCTTCCTGGGAGAGGGCGACGAGCTATCGCAGGCCCGGACCGCCGCCCTGATCGACCAGATCGTCGCGTCGAGCGAGATCGACCTCGTCGTCGAGGCCATAGGCGGCGATTCCGACTACCTCCTCGGCATCGCGCTCGGCGTCCTCGGCGCCAGGAAGCACCTGGTCACGGCGAACAAGGCCCTGCTCTCGAAGCACGGCGACCGCATCTTCGAGGCCGCCGAGCGGAACGGCGCGGCGGTCGGCTTCGAAACCTCGGTGTGCACCTCGATTCCCATCATCAGGGTGATGCAGGAAAGCTTCGTGGGAGACGAGGTGATCTCCCTGTCGGGCATCATGAACGGCACGAGCAACTACATCCTGTCGCGGATGCAGGAAGAGGGCATCTCCTTCGCCGAGGCCCTCGCCCAGGCGCAGGAGATCGGCTACGCCGAGGCCGATCCCGGCTTCGACATCGACGGCATCGACGCGGCCCACAAGCTCGGCATCCTGATGAAGCTGGCCTTCGGGATCGATGTCGCCGCGGCCGACCTCCAGGTCATGGGCATCCGGGACATCTCGGCCGAGGACATGGCCCTCGCCGAGGAGATGGAGTGCAGCGTCAAGCTCATCTGCCACGCGCACCGGAAGGACGGCCGGGTCTACGGCACCGTCAGGCCCATGATGGTCAAGCGCTCGAACCTTCTCGCCCAGGTGAACGGAGCGACCAACGCGGTCAAGGTCGTCAACAAGTATTCGGGCGAGAACCTGCTCATAGGCCGAGGGGCGGGCAGCCTCGAGGGCGGCAGCGCCGTGGCCTCGGACATCATCTTCATCGCGCGCTACGGAAGCGCGGCGGTCAAGCCCCGCTTCCCGGTCGTCTGCGACTTCCGGAGCCTCGACGACATGGAGTTTCCCTACAACATCGTCTTCGACACCGAGGACGTGCCGGGCATCACCGGCTCGGTGACGACGGCCATCGGCGATCAGGACATCAACATCGACACCGTGGGCCACAATCGGCACGGCCGCTCGACAGCCGTCTTCTCGGTCGCCACCATGCCCTGCACCCTCGCCCAGCTGCGGCGGGCGGTCCAGGAGATCAAGGCCAAGCGTCCCGACGTCCTCAGGGCCGAGCCCCGCATCATGCCCATCCTGCATTGA
>Ga0307376_10004686_pt1 | contig 12453 bp, 18 predicted proteins | sample TR2MG_FD_202536 | JGI IMG/M metagenome (GOLD analysis project Ga0307376, IMG submission 202536) | Soil microbial communities from Risofladan, Vaasa, Finland - TR-2 | ecosystem: Environmental > Terrestrial > Soil > Coastal area > Acid sulfate soil | place: Finland: Risofladan, Vaasa | collected... | reverse complement strand
ATCCGTGACAGGGATGAATGTTAGCCACTACACCAATGGACCAAATTTAACTTACGAGAGTACGTAGTTCTTCAACTCTCTTTGATATTCCCCGTGGTTAGTCAAACCAAATAGAGCCTTTCCCTATCAGAAGTTCCATATGAGGTATCACCCCACTTCTCATCGTATTGGACATACTATTCGGTGATGAGCCGAACCGTGTAGTCAGGATGGGATTCGAACCCACAACGATACAACCATAAAGGGTGTGATACCATTTTCACATTACGTATTACCTAACTAACCTGTACTACCTTGACAGGGTGTCACCCGTATGGGATTCGAACCCATGATCTTCTCCGTGAAAGGGAGACGACTTAAACCGCTTGTCCAACGGGCGAAATAAAGAGTTACCCCTTTTCTTTTACAAATTTAGTGATTTTTCTCAATCTACCAAACCTTTTTTTAATTATTTTATTCGGAAAGCGCATTTTATAACTCTTTTTGTCTTGATAGCATCCTCAAAATTCCCAATCACTACACCATCTTTGATCGTAAAAGCATGACCCTTAACAATTACAAAGAACGTACCTTTTGGGTTTTGCTTAACGAATGTCCCAACGGTCATGTTTCTTCTTTTGATTTCTCCCTTAACTTTCACGTCGTACGCGAGAGATCCAATCATGGTGCTAGAATATCTGTTACCAACAGGATAAACTCTTTTACGATTAACTCTAAACAAGTTGTCTGACATTTCAACAAGTTTGGCCGCAGTTCCATAGGTTCCTTGCCCTGGTTTTCTTCCAAATTCATTTGCAACATACTTGTGAGCATAATTGTATGAAACTTCGAATGCTGACGCAAATGCTCTTACAACACAGTCGTTTGTTTCACCTTTAGCAAGTTTTGATTCAGTATAACCTTTGATTGCCGTTCCTGTTGCTTCGTATGGTAGTTTGTTTTTCATAAGACAAAGATACAAAAAAATTGTTAGATCAAACCATATTGGTGTTGTTCATATAAATATTTTTCATACTCTTCTGAGTTGATAAACTCTTCGTGGATTTGTTGGTGAATGTCTTCCATCTTATTTTTGTTGTGATCCGCTCAGGATTCGAACCTGAAACCCTCGCCTTAGAAGGGCGATGCTCTCTCCAGTTGAGCTAGCGGACCATTTCGTTAAACCTGTTTAACTTCGTATTTGTGACCTGAGTCGGTATTTGTATTAAGGATATTAACCATTTCTTGTGCCTTATCCTTATTATCAAATTCCCAAACCTCACCTTGAGTATCTAACATGATTACAGGTAGGTTTCTATTGGTTTGTGTTTTTACGTGTTTGATGATTACATACATAACTCAATTATATTAATTATTATATAACATGTCAATAAGTTCACGATCGATTGGTGCGTATTCCGTAGTTGTAGTCCAACCTTGGTAAAAGATACTTTCAGGATAATCCCAAGAGTCGTTGAATAAACCTAAGGATTGGGTTAGTTCTTCACGAAGTAAGTGTTTGTAAGACTCAACATCACTGTTTCTAAACAAATCGACATACATTTTACCTGAGTTGGTAGATACCTCAAAGTAACCCCAATTATTATCAAGATGTTGTGGTGATGATAATTTATATTTTGTTTTAAAGTCTGTATGTGATCCAAAATATACGATATAGTTTGACTCACTTTTATTGGAAACAATTTTGACGTTGATCGGGTCGATAATAACATTTAATTCTGCAACGATTTTTCGAAGTTCGTTCATTAAGTATTCACGTTTTTGTCCATCAACAAAAATCTTCATGTCAGTCGTCCAAACGAAAGCGTTTTTACGGTCACCATCGAATTCAGTTTTGAGTGTAATTTCTCTGAAGTATTCTTTAGCTTCTTCAGAATAAACTTTTTCAGGGCCACCGCCACCTGATACCTCAACCTCACTCTCAACAATAGAATCGTTTTCTGGTTGTGACTTTGCTCGATCAAAAGCTGCCTCGATTTCAGACATAGTTTCTTTGTAATATTCATCGTTTTTTGCGACGTTCAAATTATAAGAATAAATGCTGTAACCTAAAAGACCAGCAAAAGTAAGTAAGACTAATTTTTTCATGACGTTTATGTTTTTATGGTGTTAATAACTGAATACACCACAAAGATAATGATTTCTCTAATATCGCCAAAGAAAAAATAAGATTATTTTCCAGTAAATGCAGATAAATCAAAAGTATCCGCAATTTGTTTTACTATCGGACATATGAATGAAGCTACATAACCCTCTAAACTTTTAAAAGCTTCAGTGTTAGCACCAGCTTCAGTTAGAGTTTCTTTTAATGCCGTAAAAAGAATTGAGTCCATACCGGCACTTACTCTCATCTTATCAATAAACGTTTCTAAAATTGTTTTAGTCAACAGAGGAGTGACAAATGCACAATCACCAAGTTTACCATAGTCTTTAAACTCTAAGTTTGCAAACGTGTTTCGAAGTGCTAGTCCCATAAAACTATTACTATCAACAATACCTAACTTATCTAAAACAAATTTCATCATTTGTCCTTTAACAGTTTGGGTAACAGCCTTTCCTCCTATACCTGACATAAAATCAAGGAAATTTTCCTCAACGACCTCTCTATCAAAACCTTGATCGACCAGTCTTTCGATCTCTTCCATTAACTTCTGACGTGCGATTATATCCACTTTCATATTACTTTCTAAAGTTTCTTCTATTGTATTCCTCGTTAAGGTATTTTGACACTTTGTTTTTTATAGTCTCATTAATTCCAGTTAAATCTTTGGGTGCGGCTGCCGCTCTTTTCACACCCTCTCTTCTAGCGTAGTTGAGTTTAGCTAAACCAAAGTCTCCAGAGTCTTGTAATAAACTAGCATATTCGTCTTTAAGACCAAACGCACCACCAACAAATTTTCTATCTCCACACATTAATGCAGTTATTTTATTTGCAAATAGATTTTGTCTACATCCAGATTCTGTCGCACTTTTAGAACAATCAGATAATTTTTTGATTGCCGCCCTACAACTTTCTTTAGTTGGCTCAACAATTGTTCCAGGTGCAGGCCAAACTATAGTTGAGGTGTCTAAATTCTTATCAACTTCTAACCCTGGTAAATCATCAGTAATATCACTTAGTAAGAATGCAAAGTTAAATTCATCAGAAGTTACATCTTCTGGTCTTTTTCTTGTTAGTTTATTAGCCACTAACATTTTATCTAATGCTTGGTTTATATTGATATTTTTATTTGATAATCTTGTTTGTACCCAAATATAACCCTTACCTGTATAACCAGGTAAAACAGGTTTGTTAGTCTCAGGATCGATAAGATCTTTATATAGAATTTTTTCGAATTCAGCACTATTAGGGTTAGATCTAGAAGTGTATGAAGGGTTTCTTTGGATGAATGATTTGAGCATTAGTTCGAATTCTTCGGGTAATGGGTCAATTCCTAATACCTCGACTTTTTGTAACGCATCACAGTCCTGACCCCAACCATTCCTAAATTTCTTTGGTGGTCTACCAGGAACAAGCTGATAAGCTAAAAACGCTTTTTTACCTCCTGAAGTTTGAGCCTCAGGGTCCTCAACACCAAAAAATAAATATTTTGCTTTAGTTTTTGGGTCAGACCAAGTAATTTTTGACACTTTATCCATTTTTCTTAATTCAGGAAAAAAAGAGATTAATTCAGTAGATAAGGTTGTGACACCAGCATCAAAAAATTTATTATACCTTGTACAATATTGTATAGCCTTCTTAAGTATTTCAATTTGGTTATCCAAATCTAAACCTTTTACATTTTCATCACCTTGCTCCTCTGACAAGACTTTTCTTACGATTCTAGAAATATTCATTTTTGTTATTCTATTGTTGAGTTGTTACACTCTAGTTTATTTCTTATATTAATATAAATATCACCATATTTAGTTTATAATAAAGTATTACCCTTACCTCTTGTAATTTTATAAAGGTCTTTCCATTTTGCATTATAATCTATTTGGTTTGCAACACTTCTTGTTAAACCCGTCTCCCATTTAGTGACGGTGGGGTAAGCGCCTCCAGCAGAAGCACCTGTATCAGTACCAGCATCTTGTTCACCTATTTCACCATCTTCCGTATTATTAGAAATGGTATATCTTTTTAACAAATAAATAATTTGATCTATTTTCATATTTTTTTATAAATAGTCGTTACAATTAAAAAAAAATTGTATCTTTGTAAAAAATAAGTCAAATGAAACATATCCTTTTTATCCTTCTTTCAGTTTTTACTCTAACATCTTGTCTTCAGTATGCTGAACCAAAACTCTTAAGTCTAAGTGGTGAGTATGTAATCGATAAAATCGTTTACGAAGATCGAGACAACGATAGCTCTACAATTGTGTTCTATCCTGGTGACCTATATGTTAATCCAAGTGAAACAAAACCACTCGATTCGATTAAGGTTGGTATTACAAAATTGGCATTAGATTATAGTGTGATTTACTTCGACCCAACTGACACACCGAGCGGTACTACAACTTGGGGTAAAAAATACACCTATTATGTTCACGGTAATCGTTCACTTTATGAACTTGGTTATATTGTTTTTGATTACGACGGAACTCGTCGTGTGTGGAAAATTATCGATGATGGTGTGGAGAGTCTTGTAATTAGAACTTCAGGTAGTTATGACTACGGGTCAAATAGTAGTGGTGAACAAACTGTAATGTACTTAACTCGAGTTGGTCCTTAGATCAATTCGGGTTTTGGTACTTTATCAGGATTTATTACATAATATTCATTAAGGAACGAAATAAGATTGTCTTCATCAACGGTTGGTGATTCTAACCAATAAAAATCACCTTCCTCTTCTTCATCACCCATTTGTAGGTCATAATCTTCCATTAATAATTCATATCCGAAATCACTCGCCTCATTTAAATCAATTAAGTCGGTTCTTATTTCTTCATCAGAATCAATACTCAATCTAAACTGAACCTCTATGGTGTTCGTGTTCTCATGAAGATAAAAAAATATCAATTCTTGTAATTCCATTTTAGTTGTATTTTTTGAATCTTTTAAACATATCTAACGACTCAGTTATTTTAGACATAAACTCAGGTAACATATCTTCATCAACCTCTGTGAATAAATCCTCACTAATGTCTTCAGCTGAATAATCTTCTAACTCATCGATGTCATACTCAAACTCATCGTCATTTACCTCCATATCGTCTGTATAGTCTTCTAAAGAAGCATCTTCACTTGGTGAAGGGTATCTATCGTGCATGATAATATGGTCAACCTCAGACTTATTGTTCGGTGCGTCATCCAAATCAACAGTTCCATTTTCAAGATCAGTAGGGCCGTCAGCAATCTTATCTAAAGGTGCTTCGTTAATACCGACATTTTTATATGCCGTTACTTCACCTTTATTATTAACTGTTATTCCCTCCTTATCATTCGCCAAATCTTGAACATAAAGAGGAGTCATGTTACTTTCTTGATTATATCTTGTTACATACCCATCATAAACTTTTTTATGTTGGTCGAGAATGTTTTCTCTCTCTTCTTTTGTTGCGTTGAAAAAATAAGCGTTCATATGTTTTTTGTTTTATTATAAATATCAATTTTATATACAAATTTTACAAGTGTAATATAAATTAAATATGTGATAAATAAATTATTACCTATTTCAAAGATATTTACATGTGATATGGAGATTATTTTAACGGAGACTCAACTTAATAGAATTCTTACTGAAGAAAAAAGTAATATTATTTCATCTATATTGGGTAGGTCTGAGGAGACAGCTAGAAGAATTGTAAAAAACGTAAAAAATCAATATAAACTCGATTTTAAATTTTTAAGTACTTATGGTGCTATCATCGGTGGATTTGCTGGACCTATAGAAGATTACTTGAGAGGTTTGTACCCTAATTTAGATGAAAAAGATATTAGTCTAATTTGTTTTGGTATTATAATGACTTTCTTTTCAAGCAACACCGAAAAATTAGGTAAGGTATTGGATTTAATAAAAGAAAATGGTCTACGTACTTATTTTGATAGAGCATTACGAAAATCTTATGATCTTAAAGACGCATTTACCGAGTTTTTAGAAAGTCTTAATGTGACCTTCTCAAATGTTGGTAGTGCTATGGCGTTTTCCTTTGTTATTCCTATGTTATCTCTAATATATGATATTGCAACACAAGAAGGTAATGTTGGGTTAAACGTAGAAATGTTACTAAAATCAATTCTGACTTATAAGGTATTATCTGCCAGTAGTGAAACTCTAAGTGAGTTATTTAGTAAAATGATTAAAAGATTTAGATCTTAATGATTTAAAATCATTCGTATAACCTTTTCTTTTTCAGAGTCATTTAATTGGTGAGTATCTTTATTTTTTTCAAACCAACTTCTCACAACTTCCTCAAATGGTTTTCTTGTTATTTGAGACATTCTTTTAAAACCGGCAACTTGAGCATCTATTTCGTGGTCTTGAGTGTAGTATTCGAAAGGTTCCTCAGGTTCCTCAACATCAATATTATAAGTTCCATACGTTTTTTGATAGATGTGTCTTAATTCGTGGGCAATTAATTCATTCAACTCACCGATTAAATTATATAGAATTTGATTCTTATCTTTCGGATTATAAACTATCAAAACGGCAATAATATTCTCATTTCTGTAATATTCAGCGTTTAAAAGAAAATCATCAACGTCCTCGGTTGGTCGTATAGTTAACTCAATCTCTAAATTAACTTTAGGAAAATTATATTCGAACTCATCGTCTCTAAGATCGTTAGGTAGATAAAACTCACCTTCATTCTCGTTTTTGAATAATTGGATTATGTCTTTAACTATTGTTCTAATTTCTTGTCTGAGTTTGGCACTCTCCAAAATAACTTTCTTTTTAATGGTATTCATATTGATAAATATAAGTTGATTTTCTATTATTTACACACTATGGAACTTTTAAACACACACCCAATTAAAAAATCCGATTTAGGTTTTCACGGAAACTTATTTGGTGGTAAACTTTTGGCTTGGATCGATGCTTCGGCGGCAGGATATTCGATGCAACTATGTGATACACCTAGAATGGTTACAGTATCAATAGATAAATGTAATTTCGAAAAACCGGCAAAAGAAAGTCAGTTACTTAAAATATATGGTACACCGACTAAAGTTGGGAACACCTCCATGACTTTATATATGGAAGCGAGAGCTCATAATGTGTATAGTGGTAAACAAGACTTAGTGTTAAAAACAAATATTACTTTCGTACAAATAGATGAAGGTGGTAATGCAATTCCGTTAGGTGAGAAAGCAAAACGAACAATTAATGAAATGATAGGTGATTAATTACGAAAAGACTTTGGTTGTAAAGGTGGATCAAGTAAAAATTTTTTATTAAGCCAATGTCTAAGTTCATTTTCGACAAAGTATTCAGGTACTTCTTGGTTATCAGGCATTTCTGACGCTAGTTCCGCAATATATCTTGCAAATTTTACTTTGAATTTGTCATCCATAAGAGTAAGAAGTCCGTCAGAGATAAAGAAAATACTTGTTAATGGGTCATTTAAATTTAAATCACCTTCAGCCAAATCAAATGACTTCATAATAACTTTACCCCACCATGTTTTATATGTTGTAGTTTCCTCAAGAGTCGGTCTAAAAATTTTATTAAACGCCCTAATAAGTGACCCTGTAAAACCGGCAACTGCCAATTGTGGCATAAACCAAGGTAATAGACGTAATGTTGCCTTATAACCACCTTCCCCAATATTTTTATATAACCTTTTTTTACTACCCGATTCAACCAAAGCCCTCAGCTGACCAAAAGTAATTTTCCCTTGAGCACTACAAAACTTCTCAGCGTCGCAAATATTTTTAACTACCGACTGCGATGGTGTTATTTCAACTTCGTTGATTAATTCCATCAAATTATTTCTTACGATCTTTTCAATTAATAACGACATATCTTACCAAGTTTTACAAGCCCAATATCTTGGTTTCCATCTTGGTCCAGGATTATCACAATTATGTCTAGCTCTAAATGATTTTCTTCTTTTTGGGTTATTTTTCTTTATCGGCATTCTTTTACCTTTAGCAGATTTTCCCCCAAAACCAAAGTTAACCTTAACAACCTTTCCTTTGTCGTTCTTTACGTATACTTTGAATTTTTTTACGTCTCCCTGCATTATTTTTCCTAACTTAACTTTTCTACCTTGATATTCCGCTTCATTAAGAAATTCATCATCTTCCATAGGAACTTCCAAATAAACTCTTTGACCATTCTCTAATAGTACTGATTTACCCAAGTCAGATTCGATAATCTCAATGTCACTTTCATTTAAATCAATTAATCCATCAAGAAATAAATCTCTAACCTCGTTGATTAAATCAAAGTATGATTGGGAATAAGTTTTAAATTTATTTTCATTTAAGGTTAATTCATTATCTAAATGATATTTAAGATTATCAGACACTTTTATATTATCCGTTAATCTCATCGGGTGATCAATTTGTTCCTTAAGAACTCTTCTAACTATATTTTCTAAAATTAGCATAACACGAGATATTTATTAATAAATATTCTAAAAACGATTAAATAAGATACGATATATGAAAACAATTAAATTGACCGAATCACAATTAGAAAGAATTGTTAAAAACATGTTGTTAGAGCAACCGCAAGAAGAAACTAAAGGTAAAAGAAAGGATAAAAAACCTCGATGTATTCCTGAGAATATAATCTCTTTAGATGAAATTGCCGGTAGATCTGACGAATTCTCAAGATATTCAAATGGGATCACAAAAAGATCAGCAGGGGTTAATTCTATGGTAGATACATTAGGTATCCTAAACAATTTAAGACTATTTAAAGACGTTAAAGATGGTGGTGCTCATTTAGCTTATGAAATGATGAATCACCTCAATAAATTTCGTAATAAGAACTATTATGATGAAACTTCAGGTGAATGTAATAAAGCCATGGATAAAATCATAGAGTTATATAAAGAAAGCGAACACGGTACTGAATTAGTTAAGGATATTGAAAGGGTGTTAAATCTACAAACAAGAGATGATGAATATACCCCATCCCCAAGAGCGAAAGAGTATTTAAAACAATCTCTTAACCTCATAAAAGGTTTATAAGTCAAAGAAATGGGAAAACTTAATGATTTTTTATATAGTTATTGGAAACCAACCCCAAAAAAGTGGAGAAGGATCGGTGATGGTCTATTGGCCGCCGCTTCTGTACTTGCAATAGGTGGTTTATGGCAATTTGATAGTCTAAAAGAGATATTCACACCTAATGAAATTAAAGGTTTAATAGTAACATCTATAGTATTGGGTGTTTTAGGTAAGTTTTTAACCAACTTCTTTAAGGAAGATAATACTGAAAAATAACAAAAATACCTCATTTTTAACGTAAAAACCCCCTATTTTGGGGGTTTTTTGGTGTATATATAGGGTTAAAAATGGTTTATTTAGACGTTTTTTTCTTTAAATTGTCTATTTTTTTAGCAAAATCACTCATTCTCGAGTTAAAATTACCCATTTGACCCCCAAAATTACCCATATTCTTGTAAAATTCCTCTAAATTACCCAAATTTCCCATCATATTTGGTTGATTTCCCATGTTTTTTAGGTTTTTTAAGGTCGAAAATAGGTCTTTTCCGAATTTTCTCCACCAAATAATGGCTAAAATGGTAAAAAATAGTATAGAAATACCAAAAACTAATAAAGAAATAGCTAAAAATGTCATAATATGTGTGTTTTTATTAAAAAATCGTTGATTTTGTTGGTAAAATCAAGTTTTTAGGTAAAAAAACACAATTATTGGGTCATAAAGTGTTTTACGACCTCTGTTGCAAGTCTATTTACTCGATATGTTGCGGATCTACCCGTAATTTCTTTATTATTTCGTTCTAAATCCTTAACAGCACCTGAAATCATGATATTTCTTACGTTTTCGGACATATCTAAGATTTTTTCGATTAATTCTTCTTTATTATCATCTAATTCACGTTGCATACGGTATAAATTGAAGTACTGTGTTAGATATTCCTTAGTTTGACCCAAAAATTGACCTGATTGGAACATATTTACCGCACCTAACCGTCTTATTAACTCCAAATACTCCATAACATACTTCAAATCGGACTTTCTGAACAGTCTTGCCCACTCATGTCTACTAATTAAGGTGTCTAAATCGGTAATTGGGCGACTTTTAGCCTCATTTAGGTCTTTTTGTGTGTATTCAGGATCAAATAACCAAGAATCGACACCTGGTAAGAGTGAAAGTGTACTTATTACCTTATTATTATCATCAAACCACTCAACACGGTACTGATAATCAGAAGAACCACCAAAAGAAGGTGTTTTTTCTATTTTTTTAACTACTCCTTTGGTTCCTGCGTCTAAACTTTCATCGGGCATGTATACTAATATGACACGATCACCCTCTTTTAACTCTGGATTCTTTTTTTTACTCATATTAATAAATATCTCTATCTAATAATAGTTAAATTACCATGATATTCTTTGATTTCGTCGGTTTCTAAGACCTTAAAACGTAAAACCCAAGTATAACTACCATCAGGACACATAATATTGTTATATGTACCGTCCCAACCCACTTTAGAATCGTTACTTTCCCATATAATCTCACCCCAACGGTTATAAATTGTTATTTTGTAGTTATATAGATCAACACCTGACGTTATTATTGGTAAAAAGTACTGATTATGTTCATTTCCATCAGGAGTAAACGAGTTTGGTATATAAATTATCTCTTGTGGACACAAACTTAACGCAACTGTGAAGGTTTCGGGGTTAGAAACACATCCATTACTCCATCTTACTACGTCAAACTGAAATATTCCCTCCTGATCCCATGTTAAATTGATTGTAGGACCTTGTAATGTGTCACCAAACACGTACCATTCGTTATATCCTGCAAATGGAGACTGAGCTTCATAGATATCTTGTATAGAATCACCATCACAGATCTCGTGATACTCATAACTAACACCAACTCTACCATCAATTACGGGAATTACGGTCGGTCTTGGGAAAACATCTACGTTTATTGTTGTATCAAACCAACATCCTGACTGAGTCACAAAATAATTTACGTTATCTGTACCTATAAACCCATTATCAGGGCAATAATCATTCAACCAAACGTTATTTCCACTAAAAACACCCCCAGAAGGTACCGCAGTTAATGGTGTACAGCCATTATACTCACAAAATGGACCGATTTGGGTAACTAAAGGTTGTAAATTAAAGTCAACTACTGAAAAATATTGTGGATCACTAACACAACCGAACTGATCTACACCATATACGGACAAAGCGTTGTTGTAGAACCCACTATTCTCACCATTAACATCTAAATTAATTTGTTGAGACCCTTGACCTGAGGTAATACTACCGATAGTCGTACTCCAATTGTAAGTTAAGTTGGGAAATACACTACCAACATTAAAAATATTGTTTGTTGAGTTATAACAAACAGTATCTGAACCAGTTATAGGTGTTAAAGTTAGTAGTGGTGGATCAACTAAGTTGACAATCCCCGATACATTACAACCAAGATCATCTGTGATCGTAAATGGATAAGATCCAGCACATAAACCTAAGTTGATAAAGTTATTAGGTAGTTGTCCGTTCCATGAAATAGTTTGTACACCATTTCCTCCTTGTGATGTTATATCAATAAACCCATCACAACTCTGAAAACAAGTAGGATTTGCAAAATTAATTATTGGTTGAGGTAAATTTGGTGGACCAGGTAGGACAAATACCGTGTCAGGTCCAAAATTATTTCCTTGAGTTCCATTACAAGTGTTCCATCCTGCATTACAAGTAGGATAAACAAGATGACAGGTATAACTTGCACCTGCCGCAGGTGGTGTCACAGTTATAGTTGGTCCTGTACCTATTGGGTTAGGATTACCAACCTGATACCAAGTTAATGTTGGTAAAACTGGTGGTCCTGTCGGTGTCCATCTGTATGCATCGTTGGTTGTGGTCCATGCACTAGAGTTTCTACCAGGTGTTGCAATACCAATAGTACCAAGAGCATTATGAATACCTTGTGTTGCTGTACCTCCTTGCCACTGTAGACAAGCAGGTTTGTTCTGTATGTGGTTATCAATATAATTTGTTGATTCATGTATTACAATATGAAATGTTCCTTGATTTGCGGTACATGAAAACATAGGCATATTGGTCCAAGAAACTATTAATTTTCTACAAGGGGCAACTCCTGTTGTTTGATATCTAATTTGACCACCAATACCAGGATGCCAGTCTTGCCACGGACCCATAATACAGTTTTTGGGGACGTTAAATGCTCCTGTAGGTATAGTTTGTGTTGTGAAGGTAATTGGTTGTCCTGGTGAGAAAGAAATCCAACCATTCGAACCTACCCAAAACTGAGTATAAGTTTGACCGAAGAAACAAAAG
>Ga0307376_10004684_pt1 | contig 12457 bp, 6 predicted proteins | sample TR2MG_FD_202536 | JGI IMG/M metagenome (GOLD analysis project Ga0307376, IMG submission 202536) | Soil microbial communities from Risofladan, Vaasa, Finland - TR-2 | ecosystem: Environmental > Terrestrial > Soil > Coastal area > Acid sulfate soil | place: Finland: Risofladan, Vaasa | collected... | reverse complement strand
GATGACTACACAGTGAGCTTAGCGAATTTAACTGATGAGATAATTGGGAAGATAACATATGCAGTACTCGCTAATGGGAAGGAGTTGTCTATTCTGAATGGCGTTGAGGAAATGCTTATGCTCTATCCTACTCTGGCTGCTCTTGGAAATCCTGATTCCGTTGCACTGGAGAATCAGTTACTGTGGTATCAGCCCGCAGCTGCTACTACAGCCATGATTGTTTATTATACTCGTCCTCCTCTTTTAAGTAAGGATACAGATACAACTACAGACTTCCCAGCACACCTTCACAGGAAGTTATTCGTTCATGGTGCTGCGTGGATGATTTTTGATCAGATTGAAGACGGGCTCGAAGATAATAAAAAGATTAATACTTTGTCACAGTTCTATCATTCTTTCAGTGAGGATAATAAACATTCTGGTATTGTTAAACTGCGAGAGTGGATAGCTATGAATAAAGTACATCATATTAGTAGTACTTGGAGGTACTAACCAATGGCACAGGTTGTTTGGTTTAAGCAAAGCAAAGGACTTGCTACGAAAATTGATCCTGCAAGGATTGATTATACTCCGAAGCTTGGAGTGAGTCATCTTGCAGAAGCATATAATGTTAACTATGATTTTACTGGAGCTATTAGTAGACGGCTGGGCGTAGAGGATTCTGGTATTACTGGCAACTGCCATAGTTTTTACTGGGTAGGTGGTCAGTGTGTCTTTGTTAAAGACAATGTGTTGAGTATCCTCGCTGAGGATTTAAGTGTTACTTCTGTTAAGACCGGTCTGGCTTCTGGGAAGAGGGTTTCTTACTTCCAAGTAGGTGACGCTATAGTCTATATGAATGGGGTTACTGGTGGGGTGATAAGGAATAAAACTTATTATGCTTATACTAAGCCTCCCTTAACTCATTATCCTGACCAGACTAGGGAGTATGATGATCCTCCAGTTGGTCACATTGTTTGCTTCTTTGCTGGGAGAATGTGGATTGCAGTTGGGTCTACGTTGTGGTACTCTGAGCCTTATAGTTTAAATCTGTTTAGGCTTGCCACGAATTATATAAATCTTCCAGGTAGGATTACAATGGTAGCTCCTGTGCTTAAAGGTTTATTTGTGTCAACTACGAGTAGGCTTTACTTCTTTGCTGGGACTAATCCTAGTCAAATGCATCAATCTACTGTTGCTCATTATCCAGCAATAGAAGGAACAGCAGCAGAGGTTGATGGAATTGCTGTTGGGAGTGGTCAGATAAGTCCTTTGCCTATGCAGATGTTCACTACGACTAATGGTATTTGTCTTGGCACAAGTGAAGGGCAGTTGGTTAATCTGACATATGATACTCTCGAGTATCCAAGTGCAACAGAAGGCAATGCTGTTTATACTGGAGATAAGTATATAGTTAACTTAGGTAAAGATTCGAATAAGCTTACACTTTGTGTTTCCTTAAATAAAGTAGCTCCAAGTCAGTACGCAAACTTTGATTATGAAGGGATGTGTAAATTTGGAGACAAGATTATCGGAGGAGATTCTGATGGTCTTTATACATTACTGACTGGTGATACTGATGCAGGTAGTAAGATATCTGCTCACTTTAGGACAGGCCCGACCTCATTTGGCTACGAGAATGCAAAGTCATTGAGGAAGCTTTACTTATCCATGAGGTCAGATGGTGTGTTGAAACTTGGTATCTCTGCAGATGACAAACCAGATGTTGAAAGGGAAGTTACTCCGCATGATGATAGACTGAAAATTATTCATCAGCAGGTAGAAGGTGGGAGAGATATTAAGGGAAAATACTTAGACCTTAAGGTAGGTAATATTAATGGGTCTGATTTTACTATAACTGATATACAAGCAATACTTATTGTAAAAGATTCTAAAACTACGGAGGTAATGTAAATGACTGTTAAATTTTCCACAGGATTGAGAGATGCCCTTAATGGGTTTGATGGTGTTGTGAAGGGTGCTATTGTTGGTGCTACTTTGGATTTTGTAGATAATGGTGCAAGTCCTGATAGTATTACTGATAGTAATAACGCTTTTATTACTCAGGGTTTTGCTGTTGGAGATGTATTACATGTCCAAGGCGCGACAACTGCTGGTAACAATACGCAGATAACAGGAGAGAGAATTGTTTCTGTTGTTGCTGGGACAATTACTTTTGCTACAAATAAGGTAGCTAACGCTGAGGTTATGCCCGCAGGTGGGTTCGTTGCAGTAGCTAAAGGTGGTTCACTGAAGGATACTATGAAAGATGGGAAGTTGATGATTTATACCGGCTCCCCTCCGAGTGATCCCGATGATGGAGTAGGTACTGCTACGTTACTGGTTACTATCACAGAAAGTGCAGGAACCTTTGTTGCTGGAGCTTATGGTAACGGTCTCGAGTTTGAAAATGACCCGCTGTTAGGAGTCATCGAGAAGATGTCAACAGAGACCTGGCAGGGTGAAGCAGTAGCAAGTGGCGTAGCTGGCTTCTTTATCTTCGTTGGAAATGCCACAGATGCCCTTGGCTCAAGTACCACACTTCCCAGGATTGTTGGTAGTGTTGGCTTGTCCGGTGCTGATCTTGTCATCGGAAGTACGAACATTGTATCTGGAAGAACCTACACTATTGATGAGTTTACTTTAACGTTGCCTATGTATTACGGAGCATAAGTAAATGGCTGATGTAGATATTGGTATTATTTATGAAGAGGTAGCAGTAGCAGAAGATCTGAATGTTACACTCGCTCATACTGTAAGTGTTTATAGTGAAGTTAGTATAGCAGAAGACTGTAGTACTTATCTGTTGTTTCCTGTAAGTAAGTATGAGTCTGTTGCAGTAACTGATGTTCCGACACTGGATGTTGAGTTCACTCTACAGTTGAATGAAACAATACCAGTGCTGGAGATAACTGCTGAATTCGACAGGCTACTTCAAGGTGATTCTAAGATTCCTACGCTTGACTTATCAGGGGCATTTGGGTATAGGTTAAACTCAAATGCTCCTGTTAGGAGTCTTACTGGTAGTATTACGAGCAGTGAGAGTCTTGCTTTAAATAGTAAGATCCCGACCTCTTCAGTGAGTGGTGCATTTGGAGCAAGGTTAGATAGGAAGATTCCTACCTGTAGTCTTAGTGCTGAATTCGACTTATCCGTTTTGATGTCTCTGGATAAGCATATACCTTTACTGAAACTTACCAGTACTATGTATGAAGTAGGTACTCTTAGCCTAGACCAAAATATACCACTTCAAAAATTAACAGCAAGCATAGACCTTGCTGGTGAGATACTATCTCTTGATTCAAATGCTCCTTGTTGTAAGTTAGCTGGTACCATGTATGAGGAAGGCTCACTTAGCCTCAACGCAGAAATTTCCTCTATGTTACTTGAGGCAACGATGTATGGGCAGACACTTGAACTTGACTCATATTCTCCATTGCTTACAATTACAGGTGGGGTAGTGGAAACTAAACCAGACGTACATCCGCTTGTTGATGTAACATCTGACTCTTTCATAGGAGTACTGAGGTATATAAGACCGTGATATATATGACTCATGATGGTGTTCACTATATGGTAGAGTCAGGAGATGCTTCTGACTTTCATGATAATTTACCTGCTATGAAAGCAGACATAAATAACATGAGAGTTATTCATACTGGAGAACAGAAGTGGTTTAAACGTAAAGATAAATGGAAAATAAAAGAATGCTTTGGAAATACTGTAGTTACTATCTATGGTAAAGTTGGAGTAGAAGAAAAAGAGAAAGAAAAGTTAAAACTTGAGCGAACAACTGTTAGATACTATCCTGCTTTTCATACCTTTGATAATGATGATAACTGGATTGGTGTTACAGTATGTACTAAAGGTAAGTGGGGCCCGCCTTATAAACTTATAGTTTGCGATGAAAGTAAAATACATGATTTTGACTTTGGGCAGTGGAATACTGACATAGATGAGGTAAGACCAACCGACTATGATGAGCAATTCATAGCACATTATATTGATACCCTTTATTGGGAAATACCTGCAGCGCATGAGTTCGTTGCTGATGGTAATAACTGGACAACATACTCAGGTCCTCGTGGTGTACTTGCAGGTGGATCAAGAGTTGAAATAATTACATGTACTGATACATATGCCAGATTACTAAAAGTTCATGATGCTACTTTTCTTACGATAGGTGATAACTTATCAAAGGTGCAAGTTGTAGATGATTGGGACGTTGCTTACTGGGATTCATTTTTACTTCCCTCAGTTGAAGAAGCACATAGATATTATACTGAAGATGCATTTTATACTATACGAGGCGGGTCAGCATATGTTCATGATACGATACCTCCATTAACTGCCTGCGCCACGGCATATGGTATACTTGGGGCTACGTCAGTTGATTGGTCTTCTATGCTTGAGCAGTATAGATCAAGTAATCCTAATCATAGTGTTGTGCGGTGTATAGACTGGAACGGACAGAATGGCTATACGGGTAACTCAGTATACATACGAACTGGTTTCTGGGGAACATTTATTGCTGTGGATAAGAATAAAGGTATTTATATTTATGGTAAGAATGAAGTAAACCAAGGTATTACTCTTGTATATGATGGTGTTACTACAGTTAGTAGTTTTCCTTGGGTAGTTGATCTTCCATCTGTAACAGAAGTTATAACAGCGTACGATCATACTACAAGTAAAGATTACATTCAAGCTTTCGGTAAGACTATTAAGTTAAAAGATCACAGTAAAAATTATTCCTCTGCTCCTGAAAGAATCTTTGAGGTTAAACCAAGAATGTATAAAGTTGGAGAGGATAGTTATATAGGTCTTGTGTCAATATACAGACAAGATCAGCTAAAGTGGGAATATATGATGTTCTCTTCTGGGGTAGAGCAGTACAATGATGAAGATGCTATGTATGAGTATATCTCACATAAGAAGCATCCTATTACAGATGTATTTTATAAAGATAAACAATGCTATGGTAACGGTGAATTTTCTTTGGTCAGAACATACTTTAATGAAGAATATACTATAGATAGTTAAGGAGACTAAAATGGGTACTCTGTTTTTCCCAGGTGAGAGAATGCCAGGTACTATAACTATGCCAGCAGAAATATCAACAGCTGGTGGTTTAGTTGCTGGTAGATTTGAAACAGCAACTGCATATGCAGCAAGTTTGTGGGGAGATGCTCAGAATTTATTAACCCAACTTGGTGATCTTTCCTTTCCCATTGATTGGGAAGGAGTTGATTTAGGTGAGGTTGATAGTGGCGGGCTTGAAGGGATATCTGCTGAAGAGCCAGCTCAACCAAGTATTACTCCAATCGAAACAGAAGGTGTTGACTTTCCATATGCTGCTCCTGTACCAGTAGAGTCTACCTTACCTGTTAGGACAGCACCAACTGCAAATATAACAGAACCTAATTTTAACATACCAGAACCGCCTGATGTTACTTGGCCTGTGTTCAATGAGGACAGACCATCTATCAGTGATATTGAAATACCTAACGCTCCCACGATCACTCTTCCGGCAGTACCGCAGCTGGCGGAAATAAGTATTCCAAGTCCTCCAGAATACTCGATCCCAGAGTTTGACTGGGAGCTTCCTACTGATGATCTTACCGCCCCTGAACCTCAGTTTGTTTATAATGAGGCTGAGTATAGTTCAGCATTGACCACAGCATTAGCTGATAAGTTATATACTAATCTAATCTCTGGAGGTTCTGGTCTTCCAGATGCTACTGAGCAAGCCATCTATGATAAGGCAGTATCGAGACAACTTGATGAAGAGCAAGACAAACTTGATCAGATACTGAACTTCTTCGCAGATAGATTATTCGAACTTCCTCCGGGTGCCCTAAGTCACCAAATGCTTGAGATGAATAATAAGATACTCAAGACAAGGGAAGACTTAAACAATGATATCTTAACCCAACAGAGTAAGTTAGCCCAAGACAATACTCATGCTATTATCCAAGAGTCTATCCAACTTGAGAAGAACCTCATGGATAATACTAATCAGTTTCAAGCCCGTGCCTTAGACGCTGCTAAATTCGTAGTGCAAGGTGCTTTGGCTGTATATGCGACTAAGGTAGAAGCGTATAAGGCACGGCTATTAGCTTACACTTCTCAGGCTGAAGTTTATAAGGCAAGAATATCCGGAGAGATAGCTAAGGCAGAGTTCTATAAAGCACAAGTAGAAGGTCTCAAAGCTACCGCTTCTGTCCAGGAATCACTTGCTAAGGTATATATCTATCAAGTAGAAGGTCTCAAGATACACATTGATCTGTATAAAGCTCAGATGGAAGGTGCATCTTTAAGAGCTGAAGTAGACAAAACAAGAATCATGGGGTTTGCAGCTATGGTACAAGCGTACTCCGCTCAGGTTACTGCATCTTCTGAGAGGTATAGAGGATACCAAGCACAAATATCAGGAGAGATAGCAAAGGCTGAGTTATATAAATCTCAGGCTGTAGCATACACTGCCATGGTAGATGCCTACAAAACAGAAGTAGAAGCAGATACATTAGTTCTCCAACAGCAGATTGAGATGAATAAAAATGAGATTGACATTTTCAAAGCTCAATTACAGAAATACTCTACTGATGTAGAAGCATCTGTATCTGATGCTAAGATTCAAGCTATGTCTGAGGGACTTAAGATAGATGTATATAAAGCACTGTCATCTAACTATGAAGTTGAACTTAATTCCTTAACAAGAGTATATCTTGGCAGAATTGAGGAAGCTAAAGCCAGTGCAGATATTGAGATCAAAGAAGCTGATCTTACTATAAGAGAAGCCCTCGGAAAGTATGAGTTGGTACTGAAAGCTATATCAGCTGCCGCTCAGATAGCATCACAAATGGCAGCTGCTGCTATATCAGGAGTAAGTGCAAGTGCTAACATTCAGAACAGTGAGAGTAGGTCTGACTCAAGATCTGGTAGTATAAGTGAATCATATGTAGCTCAGGATATAGCTCAGACAAGTATATCAGTATCACATATTTATACTCATAGTGATTAAGTAGAACGTCAATAATTGACAGTTTACTCAGAAGGAGGTAAGATGAATTTAGAAGATCTTTATAATGATGTTAAGTATGGCACAAGGACTTTTGCTGATAAGAAGTTAATGAGAGCATTTTTGCCACGCATGGCAGGAGCGATTTCAGGTAGGACGCAGGCAGGGATAGCTGGAAATGCTGGTATTACTCGGCAGGGTATCGCAAGTCGTGGAGGTATCATACAGCAGGGGATAGATACTAAAGGTAAGAAAGATGTTGCTGGAATGAAAGAAGAAGGAGCTACTCATAGGACTAACTTAACTAAAGATGCTTCTATTTTGATGAGAAGACTTATGGAATCAGGAGCTAACTTTAGGCAAGGATTAGTTGGAGAGCAGGCTCGTGATAAGAGATATGAAGATGACCGCAATGAGACTAGGATGCTTAGAGACTTTCCAATGACTGGAAGTGGTGATTCTAGTAATCAGGTATATACTGAAGAATCTATTGCTGCGTTAGTTAAAGAACAAGCTGATGCTCAGATGGCAGAAAGAGATAGAAAGAAAAAAGAGGAAGCACTTAGTTACAGAATTAAAGATGATTACCTTGAGACAGAAATGTACACACCTGCGCGGTAATAAGGAGCCATAAATGGATGCTTTTGCTTTAATATTAAGTGATAGACTACGCCAAGGAAGACAAGCAGAATCTGATAGAAGAGCTAGAGTTAGAGCACATGATTCTTTCATGCGTGACCCAAGTAAGATGGATAAACTTGTGGGGAATATTACTGCTGGGATATCTCCAAGCGAAGTTAAACCTAAGTTGAGTCAATTTACCAGTAAGGTAGATGCATATGATTCGATGTATCCAGAAGACCATCCTATGAAGGGGTTTGGCCAGGAACTTAGAGATAATCTTACTAGTATTATGTCAGATCCGCGGGCTGCTGAAATGCATCCTGCTGACGTTGCTTCTGTCTTAACTAGAAGTATGTTGGCTTCTCCTGGCAAGTCTGGAGCTCCTAAGATTCAGGAAGCGTATGAGTATAAGAGAAGGTCAGATGCAGCTTGGTTTGATGATAAGGTAGCAGCTCCCGCTGGCTATGAGAGATGGCTTGCACAGAGGCGGATAGATGAAACCCCTGAAGCTATGGTAGCTTATTATAATAAGATGGCAGAAGAAGCTACTACTAATGAAGAAAGACAGAAGTATGCTGATGCTGCTAAGGCTACGTTTGATAACTCAGACCCGAGACCTACTCTTAAAGGTGCAGCAACATGGGCTGGAGTTAACATGGCTATCGCTGCTGCTGGTGTAGCTTTGTCACCTGCGACTGGCGGGTTAAGTATGCCAGTTGCTTTGGGTATCGCTGCAGCGTTAGGTGTTGGTACTGAGGTTGTGGGTAAACCAGCGTCAAAGTTAGCATTAAGACTTGAGTGGTGGAATTCGTTAGCTGGCCCACTTACAGCAACAAAAGGGATGACTAAGCCAAGTAAAATAGAAAGAGGACTGGGATTAGCTATGGGCGCATTTGCTGGGCAGAGAATGCTCGGCACGCCAGGAGCACTTGTTGGAGGTATAGTAGGTGCTACAGTTGGGCCGACAGATACTGGCAAGGCTTTGCTGTATGAAATGGCTCCTTATATAGGCACAGATATTGCTCTTACTAAGTCAATGATGAATACCTTTATAATTCCAAGGGCAGCTGCTAAAGTATTTGCTGCGGCTCCAGATGCTGCAAGTGCTATTGAGATGGGGCAGGTAGTGGCTAAGAGTAGGCAAGTTATTCAGGGTAATACTTATGTGGAGAAGCTTGTTAATAGACTTACCCAGCCGTCTGAAATGGTGCTTGGTATTAATCCAGAAGTGAAAAATGCCTTTACTGAAATAGGTAGAAGTGTAACTGGGAGGAATAGATTAAGAAAAGCTGTTGGTAAAAGGTTGATGACTCTGGTTAGTGAAGGCGGGCAGGACTATACTCGACTACTTGCTAACTATCATGGACCTAAGACTGATGCCAATTTTGTAAGAAGAGCGAATGAAGCTTTAGAGACTATCTTAGGTGATGAGAAGGCAGTAGAAGAAGCTATGATGCATCCTAATGGAATTATTGAGGGTGCTCTTGTAGCAGCTGAGAGAAGTAAAGCTGCTAGTTATATGGATAGTGAGATGTTTGGTAAATTTACTGTAGGAGAAACAGCATTTAAGAATGCAGAAAAAGAAATAAATATACTTGCCAAAGTTGAAGCTATGCAGGAGAAGACAGCTGCAAAAAGAGTAGCTGCCTTTCAAGAGAAAGTTACTCTGGAGAGTAAGTTTGGTATACAGAAAGAAGTTGAGACAGTAGAAGAGCAAGTAAAACTTCAGATGGCAGCTGCTAAAGCCCGAGAAGCAAGTATTAGCTATAATAAAAAATATCCTGACGATCCAATTAATTGGAGATATATGGAGACAGAAGCTTTGGTTGGTAGTCCTGGGAATATTATTAAGACTCCCATAGCTGTAGTTGGACAAGCTAAGATAGTAGATTCCATAGCAGCAAGTACAGGTAAGTCTGTTGATGATGTTGCTGTTAAGATATCTAAGTCTATGGATAGTTATGAAGCTCCTGAAATTAAGAAATTTTTTATAGAAGCCACAGCACCTACCTCAATAGAGAGACTTGTTCCTACTGTTAGTCATGTTAATGTTAAAGCTGAGAGAATGAAGAATGAGGCTGTTAAGGCGATTAAGGATATTAAGAAGAGCAAGAAAGTTCCTATAGTTAGTATTAAAACTGGTGAGAAAATGATTCGCCCTGATCATTTAGTAGATGATATTCTTACTCCTACCGGCGCTAAAGCATACGACCCAATTCCTGATATGACAGCTGCTGATAAAATGAAGGTGAACACATTAAATAAAGAGATTGATGATTTAACTGCAAGTGTTCCTGCAAAAGGTTTACCTGAAAAAGAAGGGAAGAAAATACTTGATACTATAAAATCAAAGAAAAAAGAATTAGAAGATATAAATTTTAAGTACTCAGAGGACAGGTGGGATGATCTACTTGCTGAGATAGAATCAGGTAAAGGTAAAGTAGGAGATAAGACAAGAACTGGCAAAGCCTTCGAGGAAACAATTGATACTGAGATAGGCGCGCAGAAGATTGAGTACGCAGCAAGTAAAGGAACTACTACTAAGGAAGCAAGAGAGATAGCTGTAAGAAAAGCTAATGAACTTGCTAAAACTAAGAAAGCAGAAGCTACGTATTTCAAAGCAGTAGAAGAAGCTAAGAAGCTTGAACCACATGGTAGTGCGGACACAAAGATTGCTGAACTTAATGCTCTTTATAAAGATGGGGCTATTGGAGTTGAGGAATTATATAAACAAACTAAAGTTATAGTAGATACTATGACTGAAAATGCTGCAACTAAGTTTGCAGATATAAATAGTGCAGGTACTTGGGCTAAGCCGTATGAAGATGCTCTTATTCAGATGTATAAGATAATCAATAACAAAGCATTTATGGCAGCATTCGCAATACCCGCTGGTCTCATGGCATTCTTTGGTAGTGAAGACGATGCCGATGCGTCAGTATGGGTTAAGGCTATGGCTACTGGGCTTAGTAAACTTAAGAATATACCCGCAGGTACTATTAGGGTACTTAAAGAATACAAAGCAGCAAGATATATTGTACCAACTGTAGTTGACGAGATGAAGTTTCTCTTAGGTAAAAACGAATTCCAGATAGGCATAAGGGGAACTGAAAAAGGTGGAGCATCTGTTGTACTTAAGGATGTAAATAAATGGTCTTTACCTGCGTTTAAAGGAAGATTAAAGTTAAGACATAGAGCAATGACTCCAGGTATGTTGTTTGATGAGTCGACAACTACTGGCTTAGATGTAATGAATAGTCCTGCGGCTTTTAAGGTATCCTTTCAAAATGCTGAATACCATAACAATATTAACATTAACAGAGTAATTGATAATCTCTTAAGGGATTCAGGTATTCCAAGAGCTATGAAAGAAACAAGAGCTGCATTTAAAGAACTCAATCCGATGATGATGCAGCAGATTGACTTCGAGTATAACAACCAAATGATAAAGAATCTTCAAGCTGAAATAAAAAGATACGGTGCTGGTGCGAAGAAGAATCTTGACCCGCAAGTACGGGCTGATATAATAGCTACAGCAGAAGCTGATATAGTAAAACACCAAGGTATATTAGATTCTATGCCTAAAGATGTTATAGAAAAATTTCATAGTAATTACGCCAGAGTAGCCGAAAAAGCAGCTCGTATGAATCCTTCAGTTAAAGTTACCCTTGCTATAGGAGATAATGCTAAGTTTGAGAAGTATCCTTTCTTAAAAAACATGCACTGGACAAGAGATGAGAGAATAGCTGTAGGTAGAGTTAAGGAACAACTACTTGTTTACAAACAAAGACTTAAGGATATTGGTCAGCCTGTTATAGAAGGAGCTTATGTACCTCATGTCTTTCACCCAGATTTCCAAGCTTCTAAATTTATGGACTATGCAGGGAGTACAGAAAAAGCTACTGCTTACATGAAGATATATAGAAGGTCTTTTAACTCTCGCCCGCTTATGCCAGATCTTGAGTATACACTTAGAACATACACAGGTGACATAGAAAGAAGAATACATCAGATAGATTTCTGGCGAAGAGAAGGCTGGGAAGAAGTAATGCACAAGACACAACATATTCCTGTGATAAAACATGCCTTTGACTTGCTCAGAGAAGGTATGAATCCTATGGAGAATACTTTAGTCAATAGAATATCTCAGAAGTATATTGAATTTGAGGCTGTACATAAGTTATTCTTAAGTCCTTCTGCAACTTCTAAGCATCTCATTAAGTTTACTGCAGACGTAGCACAGCGGGGTGTACCAGAAACCTTAGAAGCTATGCCGTTGGCTATGAAGATAACTGCCCAAAGAATAGCTGAGGCTAATCCTATGGTAGCTAAGAGGTTGTCTTCTTTAGGATTAACAAGTAAAAACGAACAGCTAAGATTAATGCAAGATTACTTTAGTTCTCAAGTTCCAGCATTTGGAATCAGAAGATATATGCTTGATTTAGGTATAGCTCCAGCAGATGAGATGTTTGTTCAAGCAAGAAGTATCTGGGGTAAGGTGCAGGATGTAAGTGGTAGTGGGATTAACTTAGCAGAATTAACTGACCGTGGGCTTTCTTTGGTACTTGGTCAGCAAATTGCAGGTAAAAGAGGGTTAACTATAGAGCAGGCTCTCTATGGAACTCTTGACATGGTCTTGAAGAATAACTTTCTATCGAGAGAATTTAACCCTGCTTGGTTGCATAACCCCGCTGTACGAGCTATGTCTATGTTTCAAGCTACCCCATTTAAAATCTTCGAACGTAGAGTAGTTAACTTTATAAGATCAGGTAGGGTGGCTAAAGATGTAGGTAAGCAAGCTTATGACATAATGAAGGCAGATTATAGAGCTGG